>OLPD01000002.1_pt1 | contig 285390 bp, 254 predicted proteins | sample 1672111 | NCBI WGS metagenome assembly OLPD01 (sample SAMEA3136646, study PRJEB25190) | human gut metagenome
TTATCCTACATCAGGGGGGATTTTGTCTATTGTCCTGTTTTACTGGTTCTGTTCAAATTCCTGTGCGGGGGATCAACGTTTTATGACGTTTTCATGCGGTTTAAGCGCTCTTCATTAGTACATGCCGCCCATGTCCGGTGCTGCCGGAGCTGCGGGTGCAGCCGGCTCCTTGATGTCTGCCACGAGGGACTCGGTGGTCAGAACGGTGGAAGCCACAGAGGAAGCGTTCTGCAGAGCGGAACGGGTGACCTTCGTCGGGTCAACGATGCCTTCGTCGATCATGTCGCCGTAGGTATCGGTCAGAGCATTGTAGCCGTAGCCGACGGTGTTCTTTGCCTTCAGGTGCTCAATGATGATGGAGCCCTCCAGACCTGCGTTCGCAGCAATCTGGCGAACCGGCTCCTCAAGAGCCTTCAGAACGATGGCAGCGCCGGTCTTCTCGTCGCCGTCAACGGAATCGACATAGGCCTTAACAGCCGGAATCGCATCGATGAGTGCGGTGCCGCCGCCTGCGACGATGCCCTCTTCAACAGCAGCCTTCGTTGCAGCCAGAGCGTCCTCAATGCGCATCTTCTGCTCTTTCATTTCGACCTCGGTAGCCGCACCGACCTTGATAACCGCTACGCCGCCTGCGAGCTTTGCAAGACGCTCCTGCAGCTTCTCACGGTCGAAATCGGACGTGGTGGTCTCGATCTGGCTTCTGATCTGGCTGACACGGCTCTTGATAGCCTCGCTGTCGCCTGCACCGTCAACAATGATGGTGTTTTCCTTGTCGATCTTGACCTGACGTGCACGGCCGAGCTGATCAACGGTGGTATCCTTCAGCTCAAGGCCAAGCTCGCTGGAGATGACCTGACCGCCGGTGAGCGTTGCAATATCGGTGAGCATTTCTTTTCTTCTGTCGCCGAAGCCCGGAGCCTTAACGCCCACGCAGGTGAACGTGCCGCGGAGCTTGTTGAGGATCAGGGTGGTCAGCGCCTCGCCCTCAATGTCCTCCGCGATGATGACGAGCTTCTTGCCGGACTGTACGATCTGCTCGAGCAGCGGCAGAATCTCCTGAATGTTGGAGATCTTCTTATCGGTGATGAGGATGTACGCGTCGTCGATGACAGCGACCATCTTGTCGGTATCGGTGACCATGTACGGCGTAATGTAGCCGCGGTCGAACATCATGCCTTCTACGACCTCGCTGTACGTCTCAGCCGTCTTGGATTCTTCAACGGTGATAACGCCGTCGGACGTGACCTTTTCCATCGCGTCGGCGATGAGGTTGCCGATCTGCTCACTTGCAGAGGAAACAGCTGCAACACGGGCAATGTCCTTCGTGCCGGAGACCTTCTTGGCGTTCTTCTCAATCGCCTCAACAGCGGTCTCGGTCGCCTTCTGAATGCCCTTTCTCAGAACCATCGGGTTTGCGCCTGCGGTAACGTTCTTCATGCCCTCACGGATGAGTGCCTGTGCAAGCAGTGTTGCGGTCGTGGTGCCGTCACCTGCAACGTCGTTCGTCTTGGTTGCAACTTCCTTCACGAGCTGTGCGCCCATGTTCTCAAACGGATCTTCAAGCTCAACTTCCTTAGCGATTGTCACGCCGTCGTTCGTGATGAGCGGTGCGCCGAACTTCTTATCGAGCACAACGTTTCTGCCCTTCGGGCCAAGGGTGATCTTAACGGTATCTGCAAGCTTGTTGATACCGCCGAGCAATGCTTTTCTGGCTTCTTCGCCGTAAATGATCTGCTTTGCCATAATAAATTACCTCACAATTCCAAATATCAAAAATAAAGACTGAAACTCAAATTACTCAACGACTGCCAGAACATCGGACTGACGAACGATGGTGTATTCCTCGCCGTCGATCTTCACTTCCGTGCCGGTGTACTTGCCGGTGATGACGCGGTCGCCGGCCTTAAGCTGCATAACAACTTCCTTGCCGTCTACCATGCCGCCGGGGCCTACTGCGATAACACGGGAGATCTGCGGCTTCTCCTGTGCCGCGCTTGTCAGCACGATGCCGCTCTTTGTGGTCTCCTCCGCTTTCTCGGCCTGAATGAGTACTCTGTCTGTCAAAGGCTTAATGGTCATAACTTCCACCTCGGCGCCTAATGCGCCGTATCCTTTCTCCCCGCAGTTCATAAATAAATTTTTCGCGTACAGCGGGGTGCGCCGCGAAACCCGCCGGGGTGCGGCCCGGTCGGTAAAGAAATACAAGTTTAGGTCTCGGGGAACTGTGCCGCTTACGCTTTAGCACTCCTTATCCCCGAGTGCTAAACTTATTCTAATCACTTGGTCAAGAAAAGTCAATAGGAAAATCGCGATTTTTTTGACTTTTAACAGTTCCGTAATAATTTTGTCCTCCGATGTCCTCTGATGTCCGCTTTTTTCATACAAAACCACCCACAAAACGACAAAAAAACAGCCCCGCGCTCGTTTGAAACCGGGACTGTCTTTTGCAAATACAGCTTAAATCATGGAGGCATATTCGTCAAACGGGGCTAAGCTCCGCTTTAAAATGCCATTGATATATGCAATGAGAATGCCGTAGTTCGTGTACGGCACGCCTTTTTCTTCGGCGGAAGACTGTCTGAACTGCATTTCGCGTTCATTCAGCATACAGCCGCCGCAGTGCACAATAAGGGCATACGGCGAAAGATCTTCGGGAAATCCGCCGCCGGAGGTAAACTCGAATTCAAAGTCCTTGCCGGTGTGTTTGCGGATCCATGCGGGCAGCTTCACGGTGCCGATATCGCCGCACTGGCGGTGATGCGTGCAGCCTTCGGAGATCAAAATACGGTCGCCCGCTTTCAGATTCTCAATAGCCGCCGCGCCGCGCACGGCCGTCTCTAAAACGCCCTTGTAGCGCGCAAATAAGATGGAGAATGACGTGAGCTTAATGCGCTCGGGCACGATCTGCTTTACTTTGCCGAATGCCTGGCTGTCCGTAACAACGAGCTTCGGCGGCGTTTTGAGGCCGTTCAGCACGCCCGCAAGCTCTTCCACCTGCGTGACAGAGCATGTTGCACCCGCGTCCAGAATGTCGCGGATGGCCTGCACCTGCGGCAAAATCATGCGGCCTTTCGGCGCGGAGGAATCGATGGGCGTGACGAGCACCACGTGGTCGCCGCGCTCAAGTAAGTCACCCAAAATAACTTTGGTGTTCTGCCCCTTTGCAGCGATGGCGGCAAGCTTTTCCTTGAGCTCAAAAATATGCTCGCCCGTCTTCGCGCTGACCGCGATTTCGTTGTCATTTTCATCTTTGAAGCCGCCGAGGTCGGCTTTATTCAATACGATGATATACGGCACGCCTTTTTTCTCGATGAGCTTTTGCAGTGCGAGGTCTTCCGCACTTTTGCCGACCGTGCCGTCGATGACGAGCACCGCAATATCAGCTTTATTGAGTACCTGCCGGGCGCGCTGCACACGCAGCTCGCCCACGGTGCCCTCGTCGTCCATGCCGGGCGTGTCGATGATGACGACCGGGCCAAGCGGCAAAAGCTCCATGGCTTTCTGCACGGGGTCGGTCGTGGTGCCCTTGACATCGGACACAATGGAGATATTCTGCCCCGTAACGGCGTTCACCACGCTGGATTTACCGGCGTTGCGCTTGCCGAAAAAGGCGATGTGCACACGGTTTGCCGAGGGGGTCTGGTTGAGGTCTGCCATAGAAGTCGCCTGCCTTTTAAAGAATAACCGAAAGTTTTAGAAACGGAAGTCGCGCTCGCCGTGGGCGACCTTTTCAACGTAGCCCTTTGCGATGCTGCGGGTCTTCTCGTTCGGGATATTTTCAAGCTCCTGCGCGATCATCTTTTCGCCGATGGCCTTCGTCTCCGGGGAAGCGTAGTCCTCGAGGAATTCTTTTAAGGTGATGAGTGCGTTCGGGTGGCAGCAGTTCTGGATCTGTCCGCTCTTACACAGGCTCATGAAGCGGTCGCCGGTGCGGCCCTCGCGGTAGCATGCCGTGCAGAAGGACGGAATGTGGTCGGTCTCCATCAGCCAGCGGACGACCTCGTCAAGGGAGCGCTGATCGGAAACGTCGAACTGCTCGGTGTCGGTGGGGCGCTCCTCTTCGGCATAGCCGCCGACGGAGGTACGGGATGCGCCGCTGATCTGCGAAACGCCGAGATTGATAACCTGCGCGCGTACCTTCTGACTCTCACGCGTGGAGATGATCATGCCGGTGTACGGCACGGCGATACGAATAAGTGCGCAGATTTTCGCGAATGTTTCGTCGCTGATGCCGTTATCAAACTTCGTCGGGTCAATGTCGTCGGCTTTTTTAAGGCGCGGCACACTGATGGTATGCGGGCCTACGCCGTGCACGGCTTCAAGGTGCTCCGCGTGCATCAGCTGGCCACAGAACTCGTAACGGTACATTTCAAGGCCGTACAGAACGCCGAGACCCACGTCATCGATACCGCCCTCCATGGCGCGGTCCATCGCCTCGGTGTGGTAGGCGTAGTTATGCTTCGGGCCCGTGGGATGCAGCTTTTCGTAGCTTTCCTTGTGGTAGGTCTCCTGGAACAGAATGTACGTGCCGATGCCGGCTTCCTTTAATTTGCGGTAGTTTTCCACGGTCGTCGCGGCGATGTTGACGTTTACGCGGCGGATGGCGCCGTTCTTATGCTGAATGCTGTAAATGGTCTTGATGCAGTCGAGAATGTACTCGATGGGGTTATTCACCGGGTCTTCGCCGGCTTCAATGGCAAGGCGCTTATGACCCATGTCCTGCAGCGCAATGACTTCCTTTGCGACCTCCTCCTGCGTCAGCTTGCGGCGCGGGATGTGGTGGTTCTGGCGGTGATACGGGCAGTAGGTGCAGCCGTTCACGCAGTAGTTGGAAAGGTACAGCGGCGCGAACATGACAATGCGGTTACCGTAAAACTTGTGCTTGATCTCGTTTGCAAGCTTATAGATTTCGTCCAGAATCTCCGGGTCTTCGCAGGCGAGCAGAACGGATGCTTCGCGGTGTGAAAGTCCCTTACACAGACGGGCTTTATCGAGAATTTCGCGGATGAGCGGCATGTTATCTTTGTTCTCGTCCGCGTATTTCAAAGTGTCTTCAATTTCTTCGTGGCAGATAAATTCCTCTGCTTTTAAGGATTTCGGATCGTACATAGTTTGATAATTTCCTTTCTTTCGGGTCAGTTCACTTTCCCGTTAGTCATTTTTTCGGATCACTCCGTTTTGATTTCCGGCTCTGTGCTCGTGAAATTGGAATACGCCGTTTTGATGTTGGCGCCGCGCACGCGCCCGAGCTTTCCCGCCATGGCGCTGATGACATCCTGTGGGGCATCCACCGCCACACAGATGATGTTGATATTTTTCTGTCTGTACGGCAGCCCCATGCGTCCGATGATGTACCGACCGTACAGGTGCAGAATGTCGTTGATTTCTTCCGCGTGGGCGTTATCTTCTAAAATAATGCTCATCACGGCTACGCGTGTCTGCATAAAACACCTCCCGTTTTTATAAAACAAGCAAAACAAAAACGCTCCCTGCCGAAAATGCAGGAAGCACAAAAAGCGCAGAATCTATCTGCGGAATATACCTCTATCCATTTTCGGCTTACACGCGGCGATGCCTTGTGCTCAGAACGAAAAAGCTGTTTTGCGGCGCACCGCAGAAAAAACTTTGGTGAACCGTGTTTTGTATAGTATAACGGATTTTCAGGGATTTGTAAAGAGCGGATTGCAAATTTTGACAACAAAAAAGCCCCGGCATACAGCCGAGGCTCGGTTTGTTTTAAAAATTACGCGTCCAGCATGGTGATGACGTGTCTCGGGCAGACCTCGGCACATTTGCCGCAGCCGATGCACTTTGCGGGGTCAACCTTCGCGCAGAAGTTCGTCACCTTTACGGCGCCCACTTCGCACGCCTTCATGCACTTGCCGCAGCCAATACAGCCCACCTTGCAAACCTTCATCGTCTCTGCGCCCTTATCACAGTTGGAGCAGCGCACGACCGCCTGCTTTTTCAGCGGCACAAAGCTGATGAGCCCCTTCGGACATGCAGCGGTGCATTTTGCGCAGCCGCGGCACTTTGCGGGGTCGATTGACGCCATGCCGTTGCAGATGTTGATTGCGCCGTATTCGCACACGGCGGCGCAGTCGCCCATGCCCATGCAGCCGTAGCGGCAGCTGGAGATACCGCCGGCGAGCAGGGTAGATGCGGCACAGCTATCGATGCCGTCGTAGCGCATTTTGTCGCTGGTGCAGTCATAGCTGCCCATGCAGTGGACAAGCGCCGTCTTTTTCTCGACGGCAACGTCGCCCGTGCCAAGCAGCTCTGCGCACGCTTTGGCGCACGCTTCGCCGCCGGGAGAACACAGCCCGGGCTGCGCTTCGCCCTTAGAGAGCGCCGCCGCATAGCCGGAGCAGCCGGAAAAGCCGCACGCGCCGCAGTTCGCGCCCGGAAGCACCTCTAAAATCGCTTCCGCTTTCTCGTCCTTCGGCACGGCCATGATGGCGGAGGCGACCGCCAGAATAATACCCGCCAGAAGACCGATGCCCGCGACGATCAGAACCGGGATCAAAATTTTATCCATATAGAAACCCCTTTCGTTTTGCTCAGGCGAGCAGACGGTCTATAATGCCGTTAAAGCCGAGGAACGAAACCGCCACAAGCGACGCGGCGATCAGTGTGATCGGCAGACCTTTGAGGAAATTCGGCACGTCGCACAGCTCGAGACGCTCACGCACACCGGCGAAAATGACCATTGCAACCATGAAGCCGATGCCTGCGCCGAACGCGTTGACAAGCGATGCCAAATAGCCGAAGCTCGGGTTTTCCGCGCCTTTTTCGAGCACGAGCATCGTCACGCCCAGCACGGCGCAGTTTGTCGTGATGAGCGGCAGATAAATGCCGAGCGCGTTATACAGCGGCGGCATATACTTGTGCATCACAGTCTCCAAAAGCTGCACGAGCGCCGCGATGATGAGGATGAACACCACGGTCTGCAAATAATCGAGATTCAGCGGGACAAGTACATACGTATACACCGGCCACGTGACCGCCGTCGCGATAACCATGACAACCGTTACGGCGCAGCTCATGCCGAACGCCGTATTGAGCTTTTTGGAAACGCCGAGGAACGGACAGATGCCGAGAAACTTATTGAGAATATAGTTCTCCGTGAGGATTGCGGCAAGGAAAATGCCGACTAAAAATTTAAGACTCATGCTTTGCCGCCCTCCTTTTCACATTTTTCCTGAACCTTGGAGCAGGAAGCCGCCAACGGGCATGCAGCGCAGCCCATGGTCTCCGGCGCTTTGCCCTCCGCGGAAAGCTTGCCCGCAATGGCGATGAGAATACCGAACACGAAGAAGCCGCCCGGCGGGAGCAGGAAAATGATGATGGGATCCATAAAATTCGAGAGGAGCGGAATGCCGAACACGGTACCCGCGCCGAGCAATTCACGGATGATGCCCATGGCGAGCAGCGCGGCGGTGAAGCCCACGCCCATTCCAAGGCCGTCTACGATGCTCGGCAGCACAGGATTTTTGCTGGCGAACATTTCCGCACGGCCCAAAATGATGCAGTTGACAACGATGAGCGGCAGGAACACGCCGAGCGACTTGTTAAGCGCCGGCACGTAGGCCTTGATGAGCAGCTGCACAATGGTAACAAAACCCGCAACAATGGTGATATACGCCGGGATGCGGACTTTATCCGGGATGATTTTTTTGAGAAGAGAAATAACGGCGTTGGAACATACGAGTACGAATGTCGTCGCAAGGCCCATGCCGATGGCGTTCGAGGCCGCCGTTGTGACGGCGAGCGTCGCGCAGGTGCCGAGCATCAGGCGCAGCACGGGGTTCTCTTTGATAATGCCTTTTGTAAATTCTTCTTTGAGGCTTTTTGCCATGTTATGCGCCCTCCTTTACCGTGTTGTACTTTGTGATGGCTTCGTTGACGGCGTTCGTCACCGCGCGGCTCGTGATGGACGCGCCGGTCATGGCTTCGATCTCGCCGTCCGACGGCGCCTTATTCTTCACAAGCGTGATGCCCTTTTCCGGCGCAGTCTGCTTAAACTGATCCGTAAAGGAAGCCTTTTCCGCGTTCGCGCCAAGACCCGGTGTTTCGCTGTGCTCCAGAATGACAACGCCGGTGATCTGCCCGTCGGCGCTGATGCCGGTCATGACCTTAACCGCACCGCCGTAGCCCTTCGCCTCCGTTTGGAAAACGTAGCCGACCGTTTCGTTATTCGCTTTGCCGATGTAATAGCCGTCCGCTTCTTCAAAGCTGTCCGCGTCGCTCAAAACGACTTTTCTCGACTGCTCCGCTTCCAGTGCGGACTGCTCGGCAATTTTATCCTTTGTCAGCAGGTTTGTGCCCGCCAGAAGCGCCGTGACGACAAGGCAGATGACAAACAGAATGAGCGCCGGTTTTAAAATATCTTTCGCGGTGATCTTCATTTTGCGTCACCCGCTTTCTTTGCCTTCATTTTGCCGAACGTCTGCGGCTTCGCAACGCGCTCAATGAGCGGCACTAAAATATTCATCAGTACGATGGAGTACGATACGCCCTCCGGCAGAGACGCGAACTGGCGGATTAAAATCGTCAACACGCCGCAGCCGACGGCATAGATGACGCGTGCGCTGAAGTTGATGGGGCTTGTGGTGTAATCGGTCGCCATGAAAATCGCGCCGAGCAAGAGGCCGCCGGAAAGAATATCCATCAGCGGGTCGCGGCCGAGCAGTGCGGAAAGCACCGCTGCCGTTGCAAGGTACGTGACCGGGATAACCGGGCTGATAACGCGGCGTGCAACAAGGTAAATGCCGCCGAGAATGAGTGCGAGTGCACAGGTCTCGCCGAGGCAGCCGCCCGTGTTGCCGAGAAACATATCGAGGTAGCTCGGCAGCGCCGCACCCGTGCCCTCGGAGAGAACGCCGAGCGGCGTTGCGGTCGTCATGGCGTCGGAGAAGCTGTGGTCCATCGGCGCCGTCCACGCGGTCATTTTCGCCGGGAACGAGTTCATCAGAATGATACGCGCCGTCAGCGCGGGGTTCACGAAGTTCTGTCCGATGCCGCCGAACATCTGCTTTACGACAACAATGGCGATAACGCCGCCGAACGCCGCAATGATGGGGCTGATGGAAACGGGCAGGTTCATCGCGAGCAAAACGCCCGTCACAACGCAGGAAAGGTCACCGACCGTCTGGCGGCGCTTCATGACGCGGCGGGATATGTATTCGCTCAAAATGCAGGACGCGACTGTTGTCAGGATAATAACCGCCGCGCGGAAACCGAAAATGATGACGGACGCAATCATCGCCGGAGTCAGCGCCAAAATGACGTCCAGCATCAAGGTCTGGGTGGTGTCTTTCGACTGAAAGTGCGGCGAGGAGGAAACGATGAATTTGTTCACTTTTTAGCCGCCTCCTTCTTTACATAGTATTTGCCGAGGCGAATGGCTTGCACGATGCGGCGTTTCGCCGGACAGGAGAATGCGCAGCAGCCGCATTCCATGCACGTCATGATGTCGAGTTTTTTCAGCATTTCCACGTCCTTGCGCTCCGCGTATTTTTCAAGCTTTGCGGGCACAAGGTTCATGGGACATGCTGCAACGCAGCGGCCGCAGCGGATGCAGTCGGTCGGCTCCAAAAGACGCGCTTCTTCCGCACCGAACGCGAGTAACCCGTTATTCTGCTTTAAGACCGGCAGCTCGTCGGTTGTCACGGCAACGCCCATCATCGGGCCGCCCATGATGAGCTTCTGCGGTTCTTCCTTATAGCCGCCGCAGAATTCCATGACCTCGCGAATTTTTGTGCCGATGGGCACAATGACATTCTGCGGGTTCTGCACGGCGCTGCCGTCCACCGTGACGCGCTTCATCGTCAGCGGCATGCCGGTGCGCATGTAGCTTGCAAGGAACGAGACGGAGCCGATGTTCATGACAAGGCAACCCACGTCTGCCGGCAGACCGCCCGCCGGGACTTTTCTGCCCGTTGCCGCCTGCACCAGCACCTTTTCCGCGCCCTGCGGGTAGCTTGCATGCAGCTTTAACACGCGCACTTCGTCGTTCGGGTCCATTTTCGGGTCATCCGCAATGCGCGTCAGCGCTTCGATGGCGTCGGGCTTGTTGTCTTCAATCGCGATGATGACGCGGTGCACGTCTAAAATCTCTTTGATCTTATAAATACCGGCAAGCACGTTTTTGCCGTTTTCGAGCGCCTCGCGGTGGTCGGAGGTAATATAGGGCTCACACTCCGCAACGTTGACGATGAGCGTATCGATTTTTTTGTCCGGGGGGACGTTTAATTTCACGTGCGCCGGAAAGCCTGCGCCGCCGAGACCGACGAGACCCGAAGCGCGCGCCGCATCGGCCAACTGCTGCTTCGTTTTGATCTCCGGCGGGGGACATACCGCAGGGTCGTGCTCCATTAACCCGTCCGACGTGATGATAACGGCGTCCACCGCCTGTCCGCCGGGCATAATGACTTTTTTGATCTCCTTCACGGTGCCGGAAACCGAGGAATGGATCGGCACGGAAACGTATGCGTCGCTGTCCGCGACCTTGGTGCCAACATACACGTGGTCGCCCTTTTTCACACAGGGCACACACGGTGCGCCGATGTGCTGCGTCATGGGCAGCGTAATCTCATCGGGCGGCGGCATCACGTGCGTTTCGGTATGCGCCGTGTTCTTGTGGTGCGGCACATGCGCGCCGCCGTGCGTGCGGAACGGGCGCTTCGGAAAAGACTGTTCCATCTTTATTCCTTCCTTTCTTTCGCGTTAAAAAACAGACTTTGCCGGTGCAAGACACAACAAAGTCACAGTTTTTAGATTTATTCAATTTTAGCACCGCTTTTGTACATTGGCAATAGAAAAAAGCGGTATTTCCACAATTTTCTGACGGAATATGGGCATGCACATTGATTTGTAAGCTTTACCGCATGCGTCGCACGGACGAAATGAGCCCCGTATCGTACTCCGAACGCAGGATGGAGTAACACACATTGTCAAAAATTTCGCCGTCAAACCGCTTAAAGCCGCACGGCATAACGCCCTCAAAGATGAATCCCGCGCGCTCAATGACCTTTCTTGACGGCTCGTTGCCCACAAAGTGGCTGATGGCGACGACCTCGACGTTCATCACTTCAAACGCGTTCTGCACCATGGCGCGCAACGCTTCCGTCATGTAGCCGTTATGGCGGTAGCGGCGCGAAAGCTCGTAGCCAATCGAAATACTGTCCGTATTATAGCGGCAGTAATCGCGCTGATACTTGATCTTGCCCATCACTTCGCCCGTTTCGCGCAGGGTGATGGCAAAGGCATACGGGTCGTCTGCGGCGCGCCTCAATTCACTCTCCGCCTCCGCCGGTGTAGAAACCGGCTTTGAGCCCGCCCGCAGCATGGTATCCGCATCGGCGGCAAACAGCAGAAAGCCGCTCATGTCCTGCATGGAAAAGCGTCTAAGGCGCAGGCGCGGCGTTATGATTTCCGCTTTTCCGAGTGTATCACCGCGCATTTTTCGGCTCCTTCGGCAATGCCGCGCCGCGCGGCAAAATGAAATTCAGTGCGTGCGGCAGAATGTTGTATTCCTCGCTTTTCACCTTGATGCACAAGCCGTCCATGTTGCTGACGACTTCATTTTCGCTTTGAATTTCGATCTTCACACCGCGGCGGTAAACGAGCAGGTCGGAAAATGCCGGGTTGCTTAAATGCTCGCCGCGCTTATACTTCGGCACAAGACCCGGAATGCGGGAATAGGCGGGCTTTCGGATCAGCACAAAATCGAGCAGACCGTCGTCCACCACCGAGTTCGGCGCGCCGCAGTACCCGCCGCCATACCAGCGACCGTTGCCCGCAAGTGTGAACAGAAATTCACCCGTAACGGTCTCTTTTGTGCCGTCCGCATAGTAAAACGTTACGGTCATTTTGTCCGCAAGGTGCCCCAAAAAGCACTTTGCAAGCGAAATGGTATACGCAAGCTCGCCCGAAACGAACGGCAGGTGCTTATAATAATTCATCTCCGCCGCCACCTTGGCGTCAAAACCCACAGAGCAGATGTTCACGGCATCGCCGTGCTGCGTGCGGATCATATCGATGGACACAGTCTTGCCCGCCAGCTGATTTTCCGGGTTCAAAAACACTTCGCGCTTGCCGAATGAGCGCACGAAGTCGTTGCCGCTGCCGCACGGGTATACGCCCACGGCGGCGTTTTTGTGAAACTCCGCACCGCGCACGACCTCCAGCACCGTGCCGTCGCCACCGACAGCCCAAATGCGCACCGCATCGCCCTTTTCGGCGGCCGCTCTTGCCAGCTCCTCGCCATGGCCCGCGCGCTGTGTGAGGTAAATTTCCGGCTCTTCCCCGTGCGTGGCATGCACGGCGCGGATGCGCTCCATAAACTGCACGGTATGGTCGTGCTTGCCGGCTTTTGGGTTGATGATATAAACATTCCGCATATGTACCCTCCCCTAAAGCATCTTTTATGCCTTAAAATACATGTAATACTGGCAGCGGATCATGCCGTTGTAGAGCTTGCGGCGGCGGTCGGCTTTTTTGCCGAAGCATGTCTCAAACCGCTCGTCCGGACTGATGGCAGCATAGCTCCAGCCGCGCTTCGGCGTGAAGACGTGCCCCATCGTTTTGTAGATGTCCTCCGCCGTTTTCACGTCTAAAAGCCGCTCGCCGTACGGCGGGTTGCAGATGACGCAGCCGAACGGGCCGTCGTTGCTGAAATCCTTGATGTCGCGCACTTCTGCGGAGATATACTGCGCAACTCCCGCTTTCTTCGCGTTTTCAAGCGTCAGGCGCACGGCTTCGGGGTCAATGTCATAGCCGAACGCCAAAAAGCCCTCATCGCGGCGTTCAAGTGCCTTTGCGGCAATGTGCTCGTTGTCCCAGATATTTCCGGGGACAGCTTTCCACTTTTCCGCCGCAAAGTGGCGGCGCAGGCCGGGCGCAATGTGCATGGCGAGCATGGCGCCCTCGATTAAAATCGTACCCGAACCGCAGAAAGGGTCGATGAGCGTGCCGTCCGTGCGCACACGGGAAAGCTTTGCCATGACCGCCGCAAGCGTCTCTTTGATGGGCGCTTCATTGGAATTTTTGCGGTAACCGCGTTTGTGCAGCCCCGCGCCGCTCGTATCCAGCATAATGCTGACCTTGTCTTTCATAATTAAAAACTGAATCTGGTAGTTCGCGCCCGTCTCCGGGAAATGCTCCAGCTTATACGCCTCCTTGAGGCTTTCCACCACGGCTTTTTTGATAATGGCCTGACAGTCCGGTACGCTCATGAGCTGACTTGATAAGCACCGCCCCTTGACCGGAAATGCGTCGTCGCGGCCGATCCACTCCGTCCACGGCAGGGCCTTCACGCCGCGAAACAGGCTTTCAAAGCTTTTCGCTTCAAATGTACCGAGCAAAACGAGCACGCGCTCCGCAAAGCGGGAGCAGATATTCGCGCGGGCGATCATCTCCGGGGAGCCTGCGCACAGCACACGTCCGTTTTCCGGCGCGACATTTTCCGCGCCCATATCGCGGAGCTCCTCCGCTACAAGACCCTCAACACCCAAAAGGCAGGGCAAAACAAGCTGATATGTATGCAAAGTTATCACCATTTTCATTTCATATATTTAAGTATTTTTTAGTATACCATAAATCGCGCACTTTCGACACCGTATACAGAAAAATAAATAAAAAAATTACCCGCCGACTTTTGAAAAGCCAACGGGCAATGAATTTAAGCTTAATAGAACGTCGCAACGGGCTGCGCGGGCGCTTCGGCAGGCTCGATGTTCTGAAGCGTCAGAACCGGACCCTTGCGGCCGTAGAGCTTGTGCCACTTATACGCAACGGAAAGGCGCATGGTGTACCACTTTCCGTTTTCCGGCATTTTGTCCGCGTCGCACAGCGTGAGCAGACCCGCAAACTGGATATCCTCCACGCAGCAGGTCATCAGCTGACGGCCGAAGAAGAACATGCCCGGCTTCATGCGCGGGTTCACGGCTGCAAGGCCCTTATACTCGACGACCTTGCCGTCGTACTTTTTCGGATCTTCGGAAAGGTCACGGTACCACAGCGCGTAATCGCCGTCTTCAATCTTTACGACCGGCGCGTTGATGTCAAACGGCAGCGGATCTTCGATCTCGTCGTATTCAACGTCGCCGTTCGTGTACTCGTAGGCGATGTCCGGGCGGCGGCTGATGCCGCGCACAATCTTGTGGAACGCCATTTTGTCCATGTCCTTCGTGAAACGGTTGAACACGACCAACTCGCAGCCGGAGAGCTTATCCACAACAAGGCCGCGCATGTTGGCGTTGTAAGTGAGGAACGTCGTCGCGTCCGCGAACATAAATTCCTGATAGACCGCCCAGTTTTCCGGCATGTTGTCGTACAGCGTTTTCAACTGCCACATGCCGTTGTACTCGATGAGCACACGGGAAGCGCGGTGCTTTTTCGCGAGGATGTCAAGCGTTTCGCTCGTCAGCTCGTCTTCGTCCTCAATGTTTTCCACATAGATGTTCTTCATGTAGGGGCGGGACTCGTCGTACTCCGTCTCGCCTTCCTCGCAGACGAGCAGCAAGGTACGCTGCCCGTTATTGAAACGCTTATCCGCAAGCGTTTCGTCTATAAAAGAGGTCTTGCCTGATTCGAGAAAGCCCGTAAACAGGTAAACCGGCATATCATCCATCCATATTCCGCCTTTCTGTAAGGTTCAGCCCGCATTACGCGAACAGCGCTTCGATCGCGGCCTCGTTGATGTGAGAACCGATGACGCACAGGCGGCCGATGACACCGGCGCTGCCGTTGCGCACAGAGGTCTCCTCCGGCACGTAGTCGAAGTGGATCCACTCGCCGTCCCGACCTGCAACGATGCCCTTTGCACGCAGGATCATACCGTACTTTTCGCTGTTGTCGAGCTCCTCGAGAATGTGCTCGATCTCGTCCTTCGTGAACTTGCGGGTCGTCTCGGTGCCCCAGCTTGTGAACACCTCGTCGGCATGATGATGGTGGTGATGATGCTCGTGGTCGTGCTCATCGTGGTCGTGATGGTGATGCTCGTGCTCGTCCTCATCGTCATCGTCATGATGGTCGTGACAACCGCAGGTGCAGTGCTCGTCATGCTCTTCATGGTCGTGATGGTGGTGATGGTGGTGCTCGTGCTCGGTCTCCTCGGCAAGGAGCTTCAGCTCCTCTTCAAGGGTATTCTTGTGCTCCATCGTCTCGAGAATCTGTGCGCCGGTGAGCTGATCCCACGGGGTGGTAATGATGGTGGCGTTCTGGTTGTGCTCGCGCAACAGAGCAACGCAGGCTTCAAGCTTTTCGGGCTTGATACCGTCCGTGCGGCTCAGAATGATGGAGTTTGCGTGCTCGATCTGGTCGTTATAGAACTCGCCGAAGTTTTTCATGTACATTTTGCACTTGTTTGCATCGGCAACGGTGGTGAAGCTATTCAGCGTAACGTCTTCCATGTGCAGGTTCTGCACGGCACGGATCACATCGCTCAGCTTGCCTACGCCGGACGGCTCGATCAAAATGCGGTCCGGGTGGTAGGTCTCCAGCACCTGACGCAGTGCCTTGCCGAAGTCGCCCACAAGGCTGCAGCAGATGCAGCCCTGGCTCATTTCGGTGATTTCAATGCCGGCGTCCTGCAAAAAGCCGCCGTCAATGGCAATCTTGCCGAACTCGTTTTCGATGAGGACGAGCTTTTCGCCCTTAAAAGCTTCGGAGATCAGCTTGCGGATCAGCGTGGTTTTGCCTGCGCCGAGGAAGCCGGAAAAAATATCGATTTTCGTCATATTCTCATGCCCTTTCGCAATAATTTACGGTTTGGATAAACGCTCTTGGAGGGGCCGCGCAATTCGCTTTCTGCGGAAAGCGACCAAAGGCGCTGTCCTTGGGATCCGCCGCCTTTGAAAAGGCGGGCGAAACTTTATTCGCTCGGTTGTCTTTCGCTTATCACAGAATGGAAGTTTACTGAAACTTTCGGTCTCTCCAATCTTGTATTGTAAATCTTTCTTTTAAAAGTTGCAAGAGAAATCGATAAATGTTTACACTTTCATCATTTTCATGCGCTTTCGCGCCGTTTCTATCCTTCGCTTAGGTCAAAATCCTCGCTTAAAAGCGCCGCAAGCTCCGCTTCCGTCAGCCTTGTCACGTCTCCGCCCGTCAATCTGCGAGACTGGTTTAAGATTGCGTCCTCGACCAAATTGCGCACCAAGCGTCCGTTGCCCGCCGTTCTGGCGTCCGTTGCCTGCCGCTTTTCGTAATATTGAAGCAGCGGCGTTTCGCATGTTTCATCGATCGTATAGCCCTTTTTCTTTGCGGTCAGCTTTGTAATGGCCAGCAGCTCCTCCGCCGTATAATTCGGAAACTCGATGATATTCGGGAATCTCGAGCGCAGGCCGGAGTTCGCCGTGAGAAACTCCTCCATTTCTTTTGTATAGCCCGCCAAAATAACGATAAGGTCTTCTCTGTGGTCCTCCATCCCCTTGACGATGGTATCGATGGCTTCCAGTCCGAAACTGTCGTCTGCGCCGCGGTACAGCGAATATGCCTCATCGATGAACAGCACGCCGCCGAGCGCAGAGCGAATGACCTGCTGCGTGAGCGGTGCGGTGTGACCGACGTATTTGCCTACAAGGTCGGCGCGCGTGACTTCAATCAGCTGCCCGCCGCTCAGTACGCCCATGGCTTTTAAATAGCGTGAAACGAGCCTTGCAATGGTCGTTTTGCCCGTGCCGGGATTGCCGGTAAAGATCATGTGCATGGTGGGCACATCGGCCTTCATGCCGCGCGCTTCGCGCAGCCGCTGAATGATATAGTTCTGCTCAAGCGACAGCACGTAGTCCTTCACTTCACTAAGTCCGATGATCTCGTTAAGCTCCGATTTCACTTCCTCGGCGGCTTTCGGGTCTGCCGCATGCTTTTTCTCTTCTTCCACCGTGACGGCAAAATCCGGGAATGTGAACGCGAGCACACCGTCTTTTACGCCGAGTGTGCCGGAAACGGTCTTTTCACCGTCCTTTTCCGCGCGGCGCAGCTTTTCTTCGCTCAAAAGGCGGAAGCAACGTTCCGTCAGCCGCGCCATGCTCTCCACGCCGTCGCGGCGACTGAATTTATCCGCCAAAAACGCCGAGGCATCCTCACCGAACGTGAACGCGTAGTTTAGCTTAGCCTTTGTGCGGTCGTTTAATGCACCGAGCGCCGCTTCGCCGATCCTGAGCAGGCTCTCGCGCGTGAATTCCGCCGTGCGGCAGAAATCCGTGACGGAGGACAAAAATGCCGCGCCGAACGCATCGGTGAACGCGCTGTCCTTTTGGCTCGTCAAAAAGACGAGGTACTTCCCGTTTACGGAAATTTCGCTGACGGCATCGGGCACAAGCGCCGTGCCGACATCGATGAGCATGCCTTTCTGCAAAGCATAACGCGAAGCTAATTTTAAAACGCCCGTCTCGCACAGCGCCGCCACCATGGGCAGCAAAGATTTGTGGCACTGCTCAAAATTTTCAAACAGCACAATATCGTTTTCGCTGTGCAGCGCGGAAAAAAGATCCTGTGTGAGTAATTTACCGTCTTCGGCGTTCGGGTAGCGGGAAAGGTCGATGTTCGTGACCTCGCCGTTTTTCAAAACGCCCTCTTTGCAGAGCGCCGCAGCCGAAGCCGCAAGCGCACTGTGCCTGCCTGTGCCCTCTTTGCCGGAGATCACGACGACCGCTGCGGGCTTGCCGTTTTCGCGCCCCGTCACGCTCGGGCGGCGAAATGCGGTGAACAGGCTGTCCAAAAATGCGTCCTGCCCAATGACCGTTCTGCCCGTCGCTTCCCTCGCCTCGCGGAACGACTGCGCGGGGTCCTGCGGCGGCTCCTCCGCGCCCTTTGCCTTCGGCTTTTTTTCTGCGGTCTCCGCTTTCGGCGCTTCCATTTCGGGCGTGCCGGTCAGGCCCTCGGCGTCCAGCAGACGGCGCATTTCGTCCATGCTGCGCTGCGCGTCGCTCGTCAGCTTATCGAGGTCGCTGATCTGCCGATTCAGGCTGCTCTGCATGTTGGCATTCGTTTTTTCGATGCTGTTCAAAAAATCCTCGGCGTCTTTTGCGGCGCGGCTTTTCGTGCCGCTGCCCACATTCAGCTTGCCGCCGGAAAACAGTGCGTCCAAAATGCTGTCAATATCGTTTTTCACCTAAAATCCCCTTTCTCCGGGTAAAGCTCACCGCGCTTCGATTGCTGCAACGACGTTTTGCACCAAAGCGCTGTCCGTCACTTTATATTCGTTCTCCGGGATACCCACGCCGTTCAATTTACCGCCGAAAAAGATCTCCGGGTTGCCACAGACGCTTGTGTCGTGCCGCAGGGAGCGCGCCGAGGCGTGTACACTGTGCGTGCCGGTCTCGTTGATAAATTCCCCGACATTCTGCGTGTTGATGCCGCCGCCGGGCAGAATATCGATGCGGTCACTTGCGTATTCGATCATCTTTTTCACAGTCTTTGCGCCCTTTATCGCGCTTTCACGCTGGCCGCTCGTCAAAACGCGCGTTACACCGAGGGCAATAAGATCATCGAGCGCTTTAGATACGTCCGGCACCACGTCAATGGCGCGGTGGAACACAATCTCGGCGTTCGGGTTGATTTTCTTGATTTTCCCGATAAAATCGGCGCAACGGTCGGTGTCAACCGTGCCGTCCGGCTTCAAAAAGCCGAAGACGATGCCGTCCGCGCCTGCATTTAACAGTGCTTCCATATCGCGGCAGCAAGTCATGTAATCGAAATCCGTGTAGCAAAAGCCGCCCTCGCGCGGGCGCACCATGCACATCACGGGAATTTTCAGTGTATTTTTCACGGCCTGCACCGTGCCGATGCTCGGCGTAAGGCCGCCCAAAAACAGCGCGGAGTTGAGTTCAATGCGGTCTGCGCCGCCTTTTTCGGCCTGTACGGCGTCTTCAAAACAGCCACAGCAAACCTCAAACAATACTTTTTCTTTCATATTTATACCAACTTTCGTTTATTTGTCCTATCTGCGGCGCTTTAAAACACGCCGCTTTCTGCACTTTCGACTATTCTCACACAAATGCCTTTACAATCCTCTAAAAAAGATTATAATAGCTTTGAACGTAAAAAGAAAGATAAATTGTTAAATTCTAAAGACAGGGGACGAGATTATGTCAGATACCGTTCGTTTAACAGAAGAATTCCGCGGCGGGCTTTTGGACCTGACGCATTACGGCTACATCAGCATTGTAGATGAAAAGGGTAAGGTCATCTACTCCGCAGGCGACCCGGAGGCCATGGTTTTCTACCGCTCCGCTTCGAAGCCCGTACAGGCGCTGCCCGTTATCGCGCATCACCTCGACGAAAAATACGGTTTTACCGATGAAGAAACCGTGCTGTTCGCAGGCTCGCATCTCGGTGAAAGCTTCCACGTCAACGCTTTGAAATCCATCATGAAAAAGGCCGACTTAAACCCGGAAGACCTCATCATGAAGCCGACCGTGCCGGGCTCTACGGAAGCAAACGAAGAGCGCATCCGTCAGGGTCTGCCGAAGTCGAAGCTCTACCACAACTGCAGCGGCAAGCACGCAGCGCTCATGCTCACCCAGCGTGAAATGGGCGGCGACGTGAAGGATTACTGGAAGGTCGGCTCCGTCGGACAGAACGAAGTGCTGCGCACCATGAGCGTGCTCTCCGAGTACCCGGAAGAAAAGGTCGTCATCGGCATCGACGGCTGCGGCGTGCCGGTGTTCGCTTACCCGATGAAGAACATCGCGACGGCATATAAGAACCTCGCGTGCATCGATACCATTCAGGACGACGTTCTGCAGGACGCTGCCCGCCGCTTTGTCCCGCGTATCCATGAATATCCGCACATGATGCGCGGCACGGGCTACCTGTGCTCCCTCATCAACCATGATGCGAACATCATCGCAAAGGGCGGCGCGAACGGCGTGTACGGCATCGGCCTTAAAAAGGAGCGCATCGGCATCTCCTTCAAGATTAAGGACGGCACCGAGGCGGTCTGGCCGCTCATCATCCGCGAGATCTTCCGCCAGATCGGCTACTATAACGCCGATACCGATAAGATGCTCGTCTCGCTTAACAACGGCGTCACCGTCAACGACAACGACACGCCCGTCGGCGAAGTGAAAACCGTGTTTACGCTTGAAAAGCACTTTTAAAATTTAATTTTCATTCAGCATTTTAGATAAAGTCTCTGCATCGATTTGTCCCGGTGCGGAGGCTTTTCCTTTTGACGCAAACGTCATCACAGAGCCGAACGCCCCGCCGCGCACGCGCGTCACCTTGCCGAGCTCGCCCATGGAAATGCCGATGAGCGGCCCGCAGAACGCAGTGGATTCATTCATCGCCGCCAGCATCACCATCACATCGCGCTCATTCTGCGGCATCACGGCGATTTTCGGCAGGTCGGCATTTAACGCCATCATGCGCTTATAGCGGTCGGCGATTTCCTCGCGTGCAGGCGTTTTGGCAAAATCATGGTTCGAGATAATAAGCTTCGTACCCATATCGTGCACAGCCTGAACGGTCGCCTTTGCAATGTCATCGTACTGCTCGCAAAGGAAAAGCTCTAAATCGACAAGCGGCGCACCCAAGGCGCTCAGCTGCGCGTTCATCGCAAAATAGTCCATGGGATCTATCGCTTTTTCGCCGCCCTCCGCTTTTGTGCGGAATGTGCACAGCACGGGCAACGGCGCAGCCGCTTTAAAAATCTCCGGCGCGGCCGCAAACATATCCTCATCAAAATAATCGATGCGCCATTCGATGAGATCCGCCGGGGTGGTCTCGATCTCTTTTACGGCGTCTAAAACCGCTTCCGTTGTCTTCTCGCATACCGGCACACAAATTTTCATTCTGCCGCTGCCGAATACCAAATCATTTACAACTACCTGCCGCATAGCTTTCGCTCCCTTTTTATCAACTTGTACACAGTATAGACAGTTTAAGCACAAAAGTCAAAACAAAAAGTATTTGTATCTTGTAACAGACTCCTAAATCTGCTATGATGATTTTGTAACCGCGTGACCCCCTTTTCCTACGTATAAAATGAAAGGAGTTGGCCTTATGACCCGTTTACAAGCCCATTTATTCGCTTTTCTTTTGTGTTTTTTGCTGCTTTTCACCGCGTGCCAAAGCTCACCGGCATCCTCGGGCGGCGTAGATGAACCGCAAAGCACCGCATCAGAACCGAGCGCGGCCGAGACCGCAACGCTCACTGCGCGCATTGTCGATATTTCGGGCAACCTGCTTTTGCTCGCCGGAGAAGACGACGGCGTGTACCGCTGCGCAAGGCCAAAGGACGCGCCGAATGACCTCATCCCCGGCATGATGGTGGACGTCACCTACGGCGGATATATCAAAGCCATTTACCCGAGCGAGCCCGATAACGTGCAGAAGATTACCGTGCGTGAAGGCGAAACGGACGGGCGGTGCGCGCTGTATTTATCCGTGCTGCAGGAATTATTCAACACGGACGAAACGCTGCAAAGCGACACCGAATATGTCTCTGTTGACCTGACCGAGACGCCGTTGACGAAAGGCGAGATACAGGCGATCGCATGGCGGTTCGGCGAGCTTACCGAGCGCCGCCCGCTCACGTTCACGTTTAAGGAGCTGCAAGACGAGGGCTACTTAGAAACGGACGAGCTTTTGTGGGAAGACGGCTGCTTATTCAAGATCACGGAGAAAAACGACGAAAACGGCGTGCTAACGTTTGACGCCGAAAAATGGCGTGCCGGGGACGGCGCCTCTTACTTTTTAGACTGCACCGCAAAGCAAAATAAAGACGGCACCTATGCCGATTTTGAGATTGGCGCATTCGCTGCCGCATAAAGTTATCATCAAAGAGGGAATCAACATGTTGAAAAGTCAGGAAGTTCGCAAGCTTGCGCCGGAAATGGACCCGCTGCGCATGGGCATGGGCTGGAAAGAGGAGGACCTCACAAAGCCGCAGATTTTAATTGAAAGCACCTACGGGCAGAGCCACCCCGGCTCCGCGCACCTTTTAAATTTGGCGCAGAAAGCAAGCCGGGGCGCATACGAAGCGGGCGGCAAGGGTGCGCTTTACTTTGCGACCGATATTTGCGACGGCATGGCACAGGGGCACGATGGCATCAATTATTCCCTGCCCTCGCGCGACATCATCGCCGACCTTGTGGAAATTCACGCCAACGCGACAACGTTTGACGGCGGCGTTTTCCTCGCAAGCTGCGATAAATCCGTGCCTGCGCTGCTCATGGCCATCGGCCGCATCAACATTCCGGCCGTGTTCGTGACGGGCGGTGTGATGGACGCGGGTCCCGACCTTTTAACGCTGGAGCAGATCGGCAAATACAGCGCCATGTATGAGCGCGGCGAGATCACCGAGGAGCAGTTCACGTATTACAAGCACCACGCATGCCCCTCCTGCGGTGCATGCTCGTTCATGGGCACCGCGTCCACCATGCAGATTATGGCGGAATCGCTCGGCCTCATGCTGCCCGGCACGGCGCTGATGCCTGCCACCTGCGAAGATCTTTCCGTTGCAGCGGAGGAAGCCGGCAAAACCGCCGTGGCACTCGCGAAAAAGGGCATGAAAGCGTCCGATATCGTCACGCTGAAATCGTTCGAAAACGCCATCATGGTACACGCGGCAATCTCCGGCTCCACAAACACGCTGATGCACCTGCCCGCCATCGCGCATGAGTTCGGCATTCCGCTCGACGCGGATACGTTCGACCGCATGCACCGCGGCGCGCATTATCTTTTGAATATCCGTCCCGCAGGCGAGTGGCCCGCGCAGTACTTCTATTATGCAGGCGGCGTACCGCGCATCATGGAGGAAATCAAAGACCACCTGCATCTCGATGTAATGACCGTCACGGGTAAAACGCTCGGCGAAAATCTGGAAGATTTAAAGGAAAACGGCTTCTATGAGAAGTGTGATACCTATTTAAAGAAAACCGGTCTCAAGCGCACGGATATCATCCGCTCGTTCGATGATCCCATCGGCACGAACGGCGCCATTGCCATTCTGCGCGGCAACATCGCCCCGGACGGCGCGGTCGTAAAACATAGTGCCGTGCCGAAGGAGATGCACAAGGCGCTTCTGAAGGCGCGCCCGTTCAACTGCGAGGAAGATGCCATCCACGCCATTTTAACGCACCAAATTCAGCCGGGCGACGCCGTCATCATCCGCTATGAAGGCCCGCGCGGCAGCGGTATGCCGGAAATGTTCTACACCACCGAAGCCATTTCGAGCGACCCGGAGCTTTCTGCCAGCATTGCACTGCTGACGGACGGTCGCTTCTCCGGCGCAAGCAAGGGTCCCGCCATCGGCCATATTTCGCCGGAAGCCGCACAGGGCGGCCCCATCGCTTTAATCGAAGAAAACGACCTTATCGAGATCGACATTCCGCAGCGTATTCTGCGCGTCGTCGGTATCAACGGCGAAAAATGCAGCGAGGAAGAAGTGCAGCGCGTGTTTAGCGAGCGCCGCAAAGCGCTGCCACCGTTTAAGAGCCGCTACACGCACGGCGTTTTAAAGCGCTTCACGCAAACGGCACACTCCCCCATGCAAGGCGGTTACATGGACTAAACCGAATCCTAAAAGCCTGCGTTATGCAGCTCTCATTTTGAGCCCCTGCACAACGCAGGCTTTTCTTTTTCAAAATTCACCATGTATATACGTATAAATATACATTAGTTTGTGCATTATTTCGCTTGATTTTTGAATGAAATCGGCGTAAAATACATTCATCTTCAAAATTATACAAGCCAAAGCTTAAAGGTATATTGCGGAAGGGTGAATGTAAAATGAAAATTCAAAAGGTTTGCGCTTCATTTTTAATTGGCGCTATGATGCTCTCACTTGCGGCATGTTCGGGCAGTACGAAGAAGATTGAAAGCCCGGCGGACTTTGAGGGCGCGAAAATTTCCGTGCAGACGGCGACCTCCGCGCACGAAAGCATTCAGGATATGCAGGACGAGGGCATGAACATCAACGTGCTGCCGTACGAAAAGGTGACGCAGTGCTTTGACGACCTCGCACTCGGCCGCGTGGATGCCGTGTACGTGGACAGCGTCGTTGCGGGTTACTACCTCGCGGAGGACGACACGAAATACCAGAAAACATGGACGAGCGAAACCGGCGAGCCAATTGGCGTATGTCTTAAAAAGGGCAACGACGATTTGAAAGAGCTCATCGAAGGTGCGATTGATACCTTATATTATGACGGCACCATGGCGCAGCTTTCCGAAAAGCACTTCGGCTCCGCCGCCGATGTGGACGGTGTGCGCAATGTGACGGAAAAGCCGGTGCTTGACCTTTCTAAGCTTAAAACACTTAAGGACGGCACCTTAACCGTCGGCGTGGAAGTCGGCTACCCGCCGATGGAGTACACCGATGACGCAGGGCTTGAATATCAGGGCTTCGATATCGACTTTGCAAAAGCGCTCGGCGAGGTGCTGGGCGTAGACATCGAGTTTGTCAACACTGCGTGGGACGGCATTTTTGCGGGCCTTGATAAAGAGCAGTACGACGTCATTATCTCGTCCGTGTCCATTACGCCGGAACGTCAGGCCGCGTATGACCTTACGGAACCGTATGTCTCGAATCAGCTTGTCATTGTCACGTTGAAGTAAAAACGCCGATTTTACCCACAAATCTTGAAAAATACCTATGTATATATGTATAAATATACATTAATTTGGCAGTTTCGCTATTGACCCAAACGGGTTTTGGGGGTAGAATACAAGTATTCTAATCGATTGGTACAGTGAAACGACTGTATCTCTATTATCGGGGAAAATTGAGAAAGAAGGACAAAACACATGAAAATGAAGAAAATCCTTGCTGCCGTGCTCGCCGGCGTAATGGCACTCTCCGCCACCGCATGCAGCAGCTCCAGTACAAAGAAGATTGAAAGCCCGGACGATTTCGCCGGCGCCAAAGTCAGCGTGCAGACCGGCACCACCGCCCACGACGCTCTGCAGAAAATGCAGGAAGAGGGCGTTGACGTCGAGATTCTCCCGTATGAAAAGATTACGCAGTGCTTTGATGACGTTTCGCTCGGCCGTGCAGATGCCGTGTACGTAGACAGCGTTGTCGCGGCGTATTACCTCGCAGACGACGACTCTAAATTCCAGAGCGTTTGGAAAAGCGACGAAGGCGAACCGATGGGCGTCTGCATCAAGAAAGGCAACACAGACCTTTTGGAGCAGACCGAAAACGCCATCAACACGCTTTATTATAACGGCAAAATCTCCGAGCTCGCCATGAAGCATTTCGGCACCGATGTCACCGAGGGCGTGCGCAACGTCACCGAGGAACCGACCGTTGACCCGAGCAAGGTCAAGACCGTTAAGGACGGCGTTTTGACTATTGGCTTTGAGGCCGGTTATCCGCCGCTTGAGTACACCGACGACAGCGGCCTTGTGTATCAGGGCTTTGATGTTGATATGGCAGAAGAGATTGGTAAGCTGTTCGGCCTTGAGGTCGAGTTTGTCAACACCTCCTTCGACGGCGTTTTCGCAGGCCTCGATAAGGGCCAGTACGATATGATCATCGCCGGCGTTTCCATCACCCCGGAGCGTCAGGAAGCGTATGAAATGACCGAGCCGTACCTCTCCAACCAGCTCGTCATCGTCACAAAGAAGGACGCATAAGCGCAATAACGTAAAATGAAAATTCGGCAGGAGGCCCCGTTTTGAGGTCTCTTGCCCCATTTATATCGGAAAGGATATCACCATGAACGCCATTCAACAAATCATCGGCTGGATGCCGGCGCTGCTCCAGGCCACCGGCGTAACGCTTGCGCTTTCCGTCACCTCCGTGCTGACGGCACTCGTGCTCGCCGTGTTTCTTGCCCTCGGCAAGATCTCCAAAAACACCGTACTCCGCTCCGTGTGCGGTGCGTACATCTTCTTCTTCCGCGGCACGCCGCTTCTGATGCAGCTGTTTTTCCTCTATTACACGCTGCCGCAGCTCGTTCCGGCGTTCAATATTCAGAGCCGCTTTTTGGCCGCTTGGATCGCGTTCTCGCTGAACGTCGCGGCCTACCTCGCGGAGATCATCCGCGCAGCTATTCAGTCCATCGATAAAGGCCAGCTTGAAGCCTCCACGGCGCTCGGTCTCACCCACTCGCAGGCGATGCGCCTTGTCATCATCCCGCAGGCCTACCGCCGCATGATTCCGCCGATCTGCAACGAGTTCGTCATGGTGCTGAAGGATACCTCTCTTGTGTCCATCATCGCGCTGACCGATTTGACCTACCAGACGAAGATTATCGCTTCCAACAAGGCGAGCGCTCTCGTTTATATCCCGGCTATGATCATCTACCTCATCATCACCGGCGTGTTCACCGTTATTTTCAATCGCCTTGAAAAGCGCCTGTCCATCTACGAATAAGGAGGAATACGGCTATGTCTATCATTAAAACGGAAAATATCTGTAAGTCCTTCGGCTCCGTAGATGTGCTGAAAAACGTCAGCCTCACCGTAGAGCCGGGCGAAGTGGTCGTCATCATCGGACCGTCCGGCGCCGGCAAGTCGACGTATCTGCGCTCTTTAAACCACCTTGAAAAGCCTACGAGCGGCAAGATCTGGATCGACGACAAGCTCATCGAAGACCGCGTGAACGGCCACAATCAGGTAAAGCTGCCGCATAAAGAGCGCGCCGCTATTTTGCTTGAGATGGGTATGGTGTTTCAGCGCTTCAACCTCTTCCCGCACAAAACGGCACTGCAAAACGTCATGCTCGCCCCGATGAACGTGAAGGGCGTGCCGGAAAAGGAAGCCAAAGAAAAGGCCGTGAAGCTTTTAAATCAGGTCGGCCTCGGCGATAAGCTCGATTCCTACCCCGCAAAGCTTTCCGGCGGCCAGCAGCAGCGTGTGGCCATCGCCCGTGCGCTCGCCATGGAACCGAAAATGATGCTGTTCGATGAGCCCACCAGCGCCCTTGACCCGGAGCTTGTCGGCGACGTTCTGAACGTCATGAAGGAGCTTGCGGAAGAAGGCATGACGATGCTTGTTGTCACGCACGAAATGGGCTTTGCCCGCGAAGTGGCAGACCGCGTGGTGTTCATGTATGATGGCGCGATTTTGGAGGAAGGCTCCCCGAAGGAGATCTTCACAAATCCGAAGCACGACCGCACGCGCCAGTTCCTGCAAAGCGTTCTGTAAGGCGATAGCATGTTTGAAAATACCTCAAAATGCGAAGACTGCCTGTATTACGAGTACGACGATGAGTACGGCTTCTATGTCTGCGATATGGACTTAGACGAGGATGAGACCGCCCAGTTCATCGGCGGCCGCTTTCAAAACTGCCCGTACTACCGCCCCGGCGACGAATACACCATCGTCCGCAAGCAAATATAATAACATTGTATGACAAAAGCTCTCCCGAATTCGTTTCGGGAGAGCTTTTCTACATATAACTATAGATCGGTTGTTTACTTTTCAAATCACTTGTGATAACATGAGAAAAAACAAAGGAGAATGAAAATGGAGCTATATATTTTGATTGGACTCATTACAATTGTTCTTATTTTGCAGATTGTCTTTCTTCTCAAGAAGCCAAAAAGTGAAAATACTGCAACAAATACGAATTACGAAAGCAATTTTCAGCATATTGAAACCTATATTGCCGATGAGTTTTCACGTAGTCGAAAAGAAACATCCGAAAGCTTAAACAGCCGTTTGAGCGAAATGAACGCCCTGATACGCGAAATTCAGCAAATCAACACGCAGCAAAGCGAAAAGCTCAGCACAACCTTGACGAAGAATATCGATTCACTACTCGAGAGCAATGAAAAGAAGCTCGACCAAATGCGTCAAGCCAATATGGAGCAGAATGAAAAAATAAGCAGCGCCTTAACACAAAACCTAAAAGCTTTGCAGGAAAGCACTGAGAAAAAACTTGAGCAAATGCGCGAGGTCAGCGCACGGCAAAATGAACATATCAATGAAACGCTTACAAAAAGCTTAACTGCTCTACAAGAAAACAACGAAAAGAAGCTTGAACAGATGCGCATGACCGTCGATGAAAAGTTGACAGATACGCTTTCCAAACGTCTGGACAGCAGCTTTAAAGTCGTCGGCGAGCAGCTTAAAAGTGTTTACGAGTCACTCGGCGAAATGCGTAAGATCACCGGCGATGTGACAGCGCTCCAGCGCGTGCTGACAAATGTAAAAGCGCGCGGAACATGGGCAGAGGTGCAACTCGGCAATATACTGGAGCAAACACTCACCAAAGACCAGTACGACTGCAACGTATCTACGAAAAATGATACAAAGCGCGTCGAGTTCGCCGTTAAGATCCCCTCCCGTGAAAAAGACGGCGAGACCGTATGGCTCCCCATCGACTCCAAGTTCCCGCAGGAAGACTACATACGCATTTGCGAGGCTGCCGAAAAAGCCGATAAAGAGGCTCTGGAAGCCGCGCAAAAGGCTCTGGAGCAGAACATTAAAAATCAGGCAAAAACGATCGCCGAGCTGTACATCAATGTCCCAAAAACGACGGATTTTGCCATTATGTTCCTTGCTACCGAGGGGCTTTACTCAGAGGTGCTGCGCCGCCCCGGCTTGTGCGAGGAAATCCAAAACAAGTATCGCATCATGATCTGCGGTCCGACCACAATCACCGCGTTTCTCAACACGTTGAATGTCGGTTTCCGCACTATCGCACTAAACAAAAAGACAACAGAAATTCAAAAGACGCTCAGTGCCGTAAGCTCACAATATGATTTGTTTGAATCTCTCCTTGCTAAAGCAAAGAAGAAAATCGATGAAGCCGGTTCAAGTATCGAGGCTGCGCAAAAGAGAAATACGACAATTCAAAGGAAACTGCATAACGTAGACAAAATGGACGCAGATGAAGCCGAAGCACTGTTAAATTCCGGCGAGTGATTTCAAATCAAATAGAAAGATACCGCATTCAGCCTACAAACCGAATGCGGTATCTTTTTATCAAATGCTGTAATCGTTGACGAAAGTCGCCTGCTGCTGATCCAATATATCCTGCAGGGTGATGCTGTCGAGATATTCGTTGATGGCGCGGCTGAGCCCCTGCCACACAGGCAGCGTGATGCAGTCTGCACTGCGGTCGCACAGAACGGGGTCGTGATCGAGACACGCGACGGGCGCGAGACTGCCCTCCGTGATGCGCAGAATCATGCCCACAGTGTATTTATCCGGCGATTGCGCCAGACGATATCCACCCTGAAAACCGCGGCTTGCAAGAAGAATATCGGATTTATTGAGCATCGGCACGATCTGCTCCAGATATTTTTTGGAGACATTCTGACGGCGGGCAATGTCCTTCAGCGCGACGTAGCCGTCATTCTGGTGCTGTGCGAGATCCAGCAGCATGCGCAGCGCATAGCGCCCTTTGGTGGAAATTTTCATGCGGTATCCATCCTTTATGTAAAATAGCGTTTCCGGAATAAAACAAGCGGGCTCACTGTCCGCCGCAAACTTTATACCATAATAACATGTTTTTAGTAGGTTTTCAAGAGTTTTATTTTTGCCGGTAATTTACTGTAAAAACGCCCTCTATAAACTCCTTTAAACTCGCGAAAAAGGGCAAAGCCCGAAAACCTTGCCCCTTTCCCTCATTCATTTTTCTATCCCAAAAATATGTGTTTGGATTCTTGTATGCTGTATCAGTCTGCAAACATCGGCGTGGAGAGGTACCGTTCGCCGGTATCGGGCAGAAGCGCCACGATGACCTTGCCTGCGTTTTCCGGGCGCTTTGCAAGCTGTGCTGCCGCAAAGACTGCCGCGCCGGAGGAAATGCCCACCAAAACGCCCTCGCTGCGTGCCAGCGCGCGGCCGGTCGCAAACGCGTCCTCATTCTGCACGGGGAGAATCTCATCGTAAATGTCGGTGTTCAGCGTATCCGGCACAAAGCCCGCGCCGATGCCCTGAATTTTATGTGGGCCCGCCTTGCCGCCGGAGAGGACAGGGGAGGTAGCCGGTTCCACCGCGACAACCTTAACATTGGGGTTCTGCGACTTGAGGTACGCGCCTACACCGGAGAGCGTGCCGCCCGTGCCGACGCCTGTAACGAAAATATCGACCTTGCCGTCCGTGTCTGCCCAGATTTCCGGGCCGGTCGTCTTCAGGTGCACCGCCGGGTTTGCCGGGTTCGTGAACTGGCTCGGAATGTAGCTGTTTGGGGTCTGCTCGGCGAGCTCCTTCGCCTTTGCGATAGCGCCCGGCATACCCTTTGCGCCTTCGGTGAGGACAAGCTCCGCACCGTAAGCCTTCAAAAGGTTGCGGCGCTCCACACTCATCGTCTCCGGCATGGTAAGGATTACCTTATAACCGCGGGAAGCCGCAACGGAAGCAAGGCCGATGCCCGTGTTGCCGCTTGTCGGTTCAATGATAACTGCGCCGGGCTTCAAGAGGCCCTTTTCCTCGGCGTCGTCCAACATCGCTTTCGCGATACGGTCCTTTACGCTGCCTGCCGGGTTGAAATACTCAAGCTTCGCGTAGATTTTCGCGTTCAATTCATTTGCTTTTTCGTAGTTGGTGAGTTCAAGAAGCGGAGTGCCGCCGATGAGGTCTGTGATTTTGCGATATACACGCATGGTAAAGTCTCCTTAAAATACTTTATATAAATGAGTTTGCATTCTTGTATCGTTTCAGGCTGCGGCGCAACATCGCCGACTGTACGGAAACGGGTTCATATCGCGTCTCTCCTTTGCCTTGTTTTGCTAAGCTTATTAAACCTACTTATTTTATAGGTTATTTAACTTGCTTATATCCTATCACCACAGGGTAAATTTGTCAACATCTTTTTTCACTTTTCCTTTTACCTTTAAAACTCGTTGAAACGATCCGCCGATTTGCAATGCAAAATGCAGTTTCCCCCATATAATAGTAGGGTTTCCGAAAATTTTCTTCAATTTTTGCATTTTAGGGGTTGACAAATTGCAATCCAGCGTGTATCATACAAAACATACCAAGTCAATATGTTTTGAGTGTTATGAAATCTTCAAACATAAAAATTGAAGTAAATCTCAAAGGAGGCGCACCCCGATGATGCGATCCCTTTTCCGGCAAATGCTTCGCCACAATTTCAGAAACGGACGAATGTGAAGCTCAGCTTTTCGTCAACTTCTCAAAATCCGTTAAAACAAGAATTAAATTCTGAAATTATGAAAGAGGTATTACCATGAGCTATACATATGATAACAACTACCATTTTGAAACCATCCAGCTGCACGCAGGTCAGGAGAACCCGGACCCCGCTACCGATGCCCGCGCAGTGCCGATCTATCAGACGACTTCCTTCGTCTTCAAGAACTCTGCACACGCAGCAGCCCGCTTCGCGCTCGCAGATGTAGGCAACATCTACGGCCGTCTGACGAACTCCACCGTGGACGCATTTGAGCAGCGCATTGCAGCCCTTGAGGGCGGCGTGGCGGCGCTTGGCGTCGCTTCCGGTGCAGCAGCCATCAACTATACGTTTCTCAACCTCGCAAGCGCAGGTGACAACATCGTTTCCGCGAAGACCATCTACGGCGGCACCTACAATCTGCTTGAGCACACGCTCCCGCAGTACGGCATCACCGCAACGTTCGTAGACCCGGACGAAGAAGGCGCTTTTGAAAACGCGATTAACGATAAGACAAAAGCTGTCTTCATCGAGACCATCGGCAACCCGAACGCAACGCTGATTGACATTGAAAAGGTCGCAGCCATTGCACATGCACATAAGATTCCGCTTGTTGTAGACTCTACATTCGCAACGCCTTACCTCCTCCGTCCGTTCGAGTACGGCGCAGACATTGTTGTCCATTCCGCTACAAAGTTCATCGGCGGTCACGGCACGGCGATCGGCGGCGTTATCGTAGACAGCGGTAAGTTTGACTGGGAGGGCAGCGGCAAGTTCCCGTCCCTCGTAGAGCCGAACCCCAGCTACCACGGCATCAGCTTCACAAAGGACGTCGGCGCGGCAGCCTTTGTCACGAAGATCCGTGCAATCCTCCTGCGTGATACCGGCGCAACGCTCGCTCCGCTGCACGCATTCCTGTTCCTGCAGGGTCTTGAAACGCTCTCTCTGCGCGTTGAACGCCATGTTGAGAACGCGCTGAAGGTTGTCGATTTCCTCTCCAAACACCCGAAGGTCGAAAGTGTCAACCATCCGTCTCTGCCGGACAGCCCGTACCACGAGCTTTATAAGAAGTATTTCCCGAACGGCGGCGCTTCCATCTTCACGTTCAACATCAAGGGCGGCGCTAAGGAAGCACAGGCGTTCATCGATAGACTCAAAATTTTCTCTTTGCTCGCAAACGTCGCAGACGTGAAGTCCCTCGTTATCCACCCGGCTTCCACCACGCACTCGCAGCTCAACGAAGAAGAGCTCGCAGAGCAGGGCATCCAGCCGAACACCATTCGCCTCTCCATCGGCACCGAGCACATCGATGACATCATCGCCGATCTTTCCCAGGCTTTCGGTGACTGATTCAAAACACTCCTTAAAACTGATTTCTCCGATATCCTATTTTCCATGTCCCCACGTCAGAAATGGCGTGAGGACATGCTTTTTCCCGAAATCCGGCGGCTTTGCATCTTGACATCCCGCCCTATCTGTGTTAGAATTTTAAGGCTAATAAAGTTAGCTTACAAAGTAACAATTCGGAGGCGAAATGATATGAAACACATTCAGACGCTTGAGACCCGCAACCTGTGCGAAAGCGCAAAGAACGGCGGCTGCGGCGAGTGCCAGACTTCCTGCCAGTCTGCTTGCAAGACGAGCTGCGGCATTGCAAACCAGCAGTGCGAGAACACGGAGAAGAACGCGAAGTAATTCAAAGGTTCAGAAAACGCCGCCTTTTTTGGCGGCTTTTTTCATGTATAGATGCGAAAGGATTTTTTAGATGATACACCGTTATAAACTCGGCGGCATGAACATCGTGCTCGATATCTGTTCCGGCTCCGTCCACCTTGTCGATGAAGTTGCCTATGACATGATTGGCCTGTTCGAGACCGAAAGCCGCGAGGCGATTACCGCCGCTATGCTGGAAAAATACGGCGACCGTGAGGACGTGACCGAAGCCGACATCAACGATTGCTACGAGCAGATTGAAGAGTTGCGCGACGCCGGTAAGCTCTTCACCCCCGATACATTCGAGCCGATGGCAGGTGCACTGAAAGCGAAAAGCGCCAACGTTGTCAAGGCGCTGTGCCTGCACGTGGCGCACACCTGCAATTTAAACTGCTCCTACTGCTTTGCAAGCCAGGGCAAGTACCACGGCGACCGCACTCTCATGTCCTTTGAGGTTGGCAAGCAGGCGCTTGATTTCCTGCTCGAACACTCCGGCACGCGCCACAATTTGGAAGTCGACTTCTTCGGCGGCGAACCTCTGATGAATTTTGACGTCGTAAAGCAGCTTGTCGCGTATGCCCGTTCCCGCGAAAAGGAATGCGGTAAGCACTTCCGCTTTACGTTGACGACAAACGGCGTTTTGATCGACGACGACGTCATTGATTTTGCAAACCGCGAGATGAGCAATGTCGTTTTAAGCCTCGACGGCCGCAAGGAAGTGCACGACCGCTACCGCGTAGACTACGCCGGCAACGGCAGTTGGGATCGCATCGTTCCGAAATTCCAGAAGCTCGTCAAGGCGCGCGGCAACAAGGCGTATTATATGCGCGGCACATTCACGCACGCAAACCCGGATTTTCTCAAAGACATTCAGCAGATGCTCGACCTCGGCTTTACGGAACTGAGCATGGAACCGGTCGTCTGCGCACCGGGAGACCCCTCCGCACTGACCGACGAAGACCGCGTCATCGTCATGGAGCAGTACGAAAAGCTTGCTGAGCTCATGCTGGAGCGCCGCCGCGCCGGCAAACCGTTCACGTTCTACCACTATATGATTGATCTCACCGGCGGCCCGTGCATTTACAAGCGCATTTCGGGCTGCGGCTCCGGCACAGAGTACATGGCCGTCACCCCGTGGGGCGACCTCTACCCCTGCCACCAGTTCGTCGGCGACGAAAAATTCCGCCTCGGCGATGTCTGGACCGGCGTGACGAACACGGAAATTCAGGCGGATTTCGCCTCCTGCAACGTGTACGCTCACCCCGAGTGCCGCGATTGCTGGGCAAGACTGTACTGCTCCGGCGGCTGCGCCGCAAACGCCTACCACGCCACCGGCTCTGTCCGCGGCGTTTACAAAGAGGGCTGCGAGCTCTTTAAAAAACGCATGGAATGCGCCATCATGCTCGAAGCCTCCAAGGCATTGGATAACAACGCATGATAACCGCGCCAATCTGCGAATTTGTGCGCCGCTACCGATATAGCGGCGCTTTGCGCATGCACATGCCGGGCCACAAGGGCACCGCGCTGCTCGGCCCCGAGCCGCTCGACCTCACCGAGATTGAGGGCGCAGACGTACTCTACCACGCCGAGGGCATCATCCGCGAAAGCGAAGCGAACGCCGCCGCGTTATTCGGCACCAAAAAGACGGTCTATTCCGCCGAGGGCTCGTCCCTGTGCATCCGCGCCATGCTGTATCTTGCGCTGCTGCATGCCCGCGCAAATCACAAAAAGCCCGTCATTGCGGCAGGCCGTAACGCACACAAGGTCTTCATGACGGCCGCAGCGCTGCTCGACCTTGACATTCGCTGGATCTACGGCACGGAAAGCGTCATTTCCTGCGCCATCACCCCCGCGCAGCTCGAAGACGTGATCGTATCGGAAAACCCTGCCGCCGTGTACATCACAAGCCCGGATTATCTCGGCAACATCGCGGACATCAAGTCCCTGTCCACCGTCTGCAAAAAACACGGCGTATTATTGCTCGTCGATAACGCCCACGGCGCGTACCTGCATTTTCTGCCCGAGCCCATGCACCCCATGCAGCTCGGCGCAGACATCTGCTGTGATTCCGCACACAAAACACTGCCGGTCTTAACGGGCGGCGCGTATCTGCACATCGCGCACGGCACGCCGGACATGTTCGCGCAGCGTGCGGAAAGCGCCATGGCGCTCTTTGCGTCCACGAGCCCGTCCTACCTCATTTTGCAGTCGCTCGACGCAATGAATCCGCTTTTAGCAACATCTTTTCCCGCACAGCTCAAAGCCTGTGCGGAGCGTCTTGACACGCTGAAAGCAAAGCTCCGTGCGCACGGCTATGCTCTTTGCGGCGAGGAGCGCACAAAGCTCTGCTTATTGCCGAAGTCCTTCGGCTACACGGGCACAGCTCTGGCGGAAATTTTGACGCACCACAACATTTACTGCGAGTTTTCCGACGCAGACCACCTTGTGATGATGTTCACGCCGGAGACCACACCCGCAGATTTCGCCCGTCTCGAGCGCGCGCTGCTCTCCGTTCTGCCCGCCCCGGCGATCCTTTCAAAGCCGCCTGTGCCGCCGCATGCCGAGCGTGTACTTTCCCCGCGCGAGGCGCTCTTCTCGCCGAGTGAAACGTTACCGCTTTCCGAGTGCGAAAACCGCATTTTGGCAGACGCCAACGTGAGCTGCCCACCCGCGGTGCCGCTTGCTGTATGCGGTGAGCGCCTGACCCCTGAGGTCATCTCCGCGATGGAATACTACGGCACCGAGCACTGCACGGTCGTTGTGGAATAATCACTATTTTAAAATATAAAAGTCTCCGTTTTCCTCTTTGATTCAGAGAAAGACGGAGACTTTTTGCTTCTATTTTATCTTGCTTTAATTTCTAAAGACAGTCGCAGACCGCCTTTCAGGGAACCCATGCAACTGTGTTCCCTACGCTTGAAGCGTCCACCGGATGTTTCAAGCTGCCTTCCTCGTTTTGGGTTAGGCAAAAGGTGTTTCGTCGTTTGCGAACGACGACTTAGGACGTTGCCCCAAGACCCCACCAGCTTTCTCGAAGAAAGTTGGACAAAGACTTTATTCGTCGCTCCGCTATCGTTGTCGTAAACTCGTCAAATCTTAATTTTAAGCCATTTGCCCTGCTTCATTCTGAAATACCCAAGGCAGAATCGCATAAATTGGTCACCGAACAGCCCAAGCCACACGCCAAGCAGTCCCAGTCCCAGCGGGTAGCACAGCAGCCAGCTCAAGCCCGGTCGGATAATGGCGACGCTGATCATAGACGCAAACGCGGTATACTTCGTATCGCCCGCGCCTCTCAGGCAACCGAAGAAAATAACCTGCGTGATCTGGAGATAAATGATAACGCACAGCATGCGCATAATCATCACACCCATATCGAGAATTTCCTGCTCATTCGAAAACAGGCCATAGAGATTCCTGCCGAAGAATAGGAAAATCATCGACATCACAAACGCGCAGAAAAGTCCGATTCGCTGACACATGGAGGCGTATAGCTTTGCAAGGTCGCGCCGTTCTTCGCCGAGACTCCTGCCGATCAGCGCCACAGACGCCACCGAAAGCCCATCACCGAGTGAGAACGTCAAACTCATCATATTCATGCCAATCTGGTGCGCAGCATACGCAGTGGTGCCGAGGTTCGCAACGGTGATGGCGAACAGCAAAAAGCCGATGCGTAGGAAAATCTGCTCCACAAACGCGCTGGAACCGACGTTAAGCAGTGAGCGCACGTCAAACCTCGAGGTAAAAAAGCCTTTCACGCCGCGGATATACACAAACGAGGACTTCGCGAACATGGAATGCAAGCTCATCGCGCAGCCAAGCACAGAGCCGATGACGGTCGCAAGCGCCGCGCCGCGCGTGCCGAGCGCCGGAAACCCGAAGTTGCCGCCGATCAAAAGATAGTTGAACACCACGTTCACAAGGTTAGAGACCATGTTCGTGCGCAGCGCGATCTTTGTGTTGCCCGCGCCGCGCTGTGCCGCGTTCACGATCATCATCACGGTCGTAAATCCGATGCCGCCCATGATGATTTGGAAATACTCCACCGCCGCTTCATGCGTATCGTCCGCCGAGCCCGCAAAGCGGATAATGGGGTCTGCAAACGCCGTAAACGTAACACTGATGATCGCCGTCAAAATCACGGCGACCAGAATGCACGTTTTCAAAATGCGCACCGCGCTTTCGCGGTTCTGCTCGCCCCTACGCCGTGCAACCAGCGCCGAGATGGCCGTGCTCATCGACATAAACAGCGCCAAGCCGATGAACTTCGGCTGCTGCGTCAGGCCCACCGCTGCAATGGCGTAAGAACCCAGCGTGCTCACCATGATGGTATCGATAAAGCCGACGAGCGCCACCAAAAACGATTCCACCATCGAAGGCCACGCCATGTTGATGGTCGTTTTGAAAAGCGAGTTCGTAGACGGCAGCTCGCCCGTCACAGGTTCGCCGTGCAAAACATGCTGTGCGTTAAAGAGTTCCAAAAGTATTCACCCATTCCCAAAATAGTTGCTTTTGAAACATTATAGCATTAAAAAAGAAGCCGGTCAAGACACGTACCGTTTATTTGTACGCAGTTCGACCGGCTTTTCAACTGTTATTTGTTTATTTTGTGGCAAGAAGCACTGCCGTGTTGGATTTCGCCCAGCACACGCGTACCTCTGCAAAGCCCGCTTTGAAAAGCAGTGCCGCTTCGCCCGCCACATACTGCGGTGTAAAGCAATAGTAATGCTCGTCTGCCGACAAATGCTGCTCCTTGCGCTTCTGCTCAAACTCGGAACGGCAGAAGTCCTCATACATCTGCGTCGGCGCGAATTTGTCGCTCAACAGAAAGAACCCGCCCTTTTTAATGCTGCGGCACACGCGGTGAAACAGCTCCAAATTCTCTTCGCGGCTGTAATAATGCAGCGCCATCATGGAAACCGCACCGTCATAGCTTTCCGGCTCCAACTCATATTTAAAGAAATCACCACAAATCGTGCGGATGCGCTCCTTGTGCTCCGGCAGATTTTTCGGAATTTCCGAGAGCATCTTATCCGCGCAGTCAATGCCGTCCACATAAATCGTCGGGTTCTGCTCTAAAATTGCCGTAAGACCCGTGCCTGTGCCGATGCCAATGTCCAGAATGTGCAGGTGCTCCTTCTTCGGGAAAAACTCCGCCGTGCGGCGAATGTAGCCGTCTTCATCCTCTGCGCTGCGTTTCAAGCGCTCGTCATAAGACTCCACCGCGCCGTTAAAATAACTGTCGATCCTTTCCAGTGGCATATGCACACCAATCCTTTCCTGCCGACGCAATACTCTAAACGATAGTTTTGCGTCAGGCGCATAAGCTATGCAAAACTTTTGCGATATTTTTCATTTACCCATTATTACTATTTTACTGGAAATTCGCTCACCTTGCAACTTGGAAAAACGACAATTCTGCGCGGGCTTCGGCAAAAGATATTGGACTAATCCATGAATATCCCGCTGAATACCGCGGTTTACGCGAAGATCATGCGACCAAAATCCTGCGGACGATGGAAATCCGGCGTTTCGCTCGTCGTCTCATTCCACATCATATAGTGCGGCTGCACGGTGAGGTCGCCGCATTTAAAGCAGTTCGCGCGGATCACACGCCCGCTTTTAAAGTCGTAATCGGGGTAAAATACATGCAGAAATTCGAGCGGAATTTCATAAAAGATTTCCCACCCGTCCGCCGTTTTGTTCGTGCGGATGTTAAAAAGCTTCTTGTGGTCTTCCGGGATCAAACGGATGCTGTCTGCTCTGCCGTGGCCGAAGCCAAGGAAAATCGCGCCGTTCAAGTTCAGCTCAATGTTAAAATACCGCCCGTCCTCCGGCACCGGGGAAAAGAAAAACTCCATGCAGCTGTCCGTGCAGATGCTGCCGAGCTTATCGGTCAGCTCCGCGCGGATGTTCTTTTCGTGTGCCACCTGATGCACGTAGATTTTCTTGTCGTCGTAGCAGATCTGCTGCTCCATGCGCACGCCCGCGTCCGGCAACCAACAAACATTGTCCACCTGCAGCTCCGACACCTTTGTCCAGTCCGGCGCACCCACCGTTTTCTCAATGACATACTCTTTCATATTCATACAGCTCCTAACCGTTTTCCGCCCATCGCGGTTTTTCATGGCTTTATTATACCAGATTTTGCCGCAAAACACAATCATTCCATAAAAACAGGCGCTCCCGAAAAACGGAAGCGCCTGCGAAAAAGCTATTCTAATTAGACCTCGTGCGGGTACTTTCTCATGTAGGAAAGCAGCTCGTCAACGGTGGTGAAGGCCATGCCGGTGACGGTGTCGGCAGCACCATAGTAGATGGTGATGCGGCCGGTGTCGGCATCGGTCAGGGTAGCGCACGGGAACGTAACGTTCGGCACGTCACCGGTGAGCTCATAGCTCTCTTCCGGACCGAAGACATAGAAGTTGCCTCTTTCCTTCACGATCCACGGCTTCTCGTGGTCAAGAAGCGCTACGCCGAAGCGATAAACGAAGCCGTTGCAGGAGTTCAGAACGCCGTGATAAATCATCAGCCAGCCTTCATCGGTCTCGATCGGAATCGGGCCGGGGCCGACCTTCTTGGACTGCCAGCCGGAGTGACTGCTCGTGCCGAAGACATAGCGGTGCTTGCCCCAATACGTCATGTCCGGGCTCTCGCTGTAGAAGATGTCGCCGAACGGGGTGTGACCGGTGTCGGACGGACGGCTCAGCATTGCAAAGTTGCCGTTGATCTTCTTCGGGAACATAACGCCGTTGCGGTTATACGGCAGGTAAGCGTTCTCCATCTGATAGAAGGTCTTGAAGTCATAGGTATAGCCTACGCCGATCGTCGGGCCGTGGAAGCCGTTGCACCAGGTGATGTAGTAACGGTCCTCAATCCAGCAAACGCGCGGGTCATAGCGATATTCCTTGCGGGTTACGCACGGGTCGCAGCCGGGAGCCGGCTGGAACTCGATCGGCTCGTGGTTGATCTTCCAGTTGATGCCGTCATCAGAGAAGCCTGCGAAGATGTCCATCTCAACAGAGCGGTTGTCGCAGCGGAAAACGCCAGCGAACTTGCCCTCAAACGGGACAACTGCGGAGTTGAAGATGCTGTTGGAAGTGGGGATGAGATCACGCGGAATGATCGGGTTGTGGTCATAACGCCAAACCGGCTTATCGTAGCCCTGCGGCTTATCCTGCCACGGGATGTTCGGGAGTGCATTGCCGATAATTTTAGCCATTGTAGTTTCCTCCATTTTATATTTTTTCAAAAGACATTCGAAAGCGAACACATACAGTCCTTTACAATGTGTAACCGCTTCCATATCACATTAACTATAATACAAACCAAGAGAAAAGTAAAGCTATTTTTTCCGAAAAAACCGTTTCTATCACAATTCCACCAAATTTCATCGCCGCCTTTAGCAAAATGCCGAAGCCCACGCCGTACACCGCATCACAAACCGCCAACTTTATGCAACAAATGCCTATTGCGCAAAAGCCGCATAAACGATATACTGTTGTTATAAACGGATATTTCTCTGCCCGAATTTTTATGTTTTCCCGAAAGGAACGATTTTATGGCGATTTTATTTGATGCCGAAAAGAAAATTTTCAAGCTGGATACCGCTTCCTCCAGTTACGTTTTTGCCGTGCATGACAGCGGCCGCCTGCTGCACCTCTACTACGGCGCATACCTGCCGGACTGCGACATGCGCTATTTATTGGACCGCGGCTACTTCGGCTCCTTCACGCCCGACGCCGCAGGCTACGTCGGCAAGGAGTTTTCCCCGGATACACAGCCGAGCGAATATTCCTGCAACGGCACCGGCGATTTCCGCATCTCCGCACTCCAAATCCGCAACGCAGACGGCAATATCGCGACCGACATCCGCTACGTTTCGCACCGCATTTTAAACGAAAAGCCTGCGCTGCCCGGCATGCCGTCTCTGCGCGACGAAAACGGTGACAGCGAAACACTCGAGATCACCACGCTCGACCAAACGACGAACGCCGAAGTGAAGCTCTACTACACCGTTTACAACGATCTGCCCGTCATGACGCGTCACGCCGTCGTGACGAATACGTCCGACCGCACCATGGAGCTTGAGCGTGTGTTCAGCGCCTGCCTCGACTTCAACACGATGGATTACGACATGGTGCACCTTTACGGCAAGTGGGCAAAGGAGCGCACCGTTACAGAGCGCCCGCTCTGCCACGGCATTCAATCCATCCAGAGCAAGCGCGGCTCCTCCTCACACAACCACAACCCGTTCGTCGCACTGAAAGCCCACGGCGCCACCGAAGAAAACGGCGAAGTCTACGGCGTCAACCTCATTTACAGCGGCAACTTTTCCATTGAAGCCGAAGTGGATTGCTTGAACGCCACGCGCCTTCTCGCAGGCATCAATCCCACCGATTTCACCTGGCGCCTGGAGCCGAACGAATCCTTCACCGCGCCGGAAGCCGTCATGGTCTACACCGATAGGGGCCTCGGAGAGATGAGCCGCATTTTCCACCGCACCTACATGAAGCACCTCATCAAGAGTCCGTGGCGCGATGTAGAACGCCCCGTGCTCATCAACAGCTGGGAGGCCGCATACTTCGATTTCGATGATAATAAGCTTGTCGCGTTCGCACACGAAGCCGCCAAAATGGGTGTCGATATGCTTGTCATGGACGACGGTTGGTTCGGCCACCGCAAAAACGACGACTCCTCCCTCGGCGACTGGTATGTCAACGAAAAGAAGCTCAAAGGCGGCCTCAGCTCCCTCATCGAGCGCGTCAACGCAGAGGGCTTAAAGTTCGGCATCTGGTATGAGCCGGAGATGATCTCTCCGGACAGCGACCTCTACCGCGCCCACCCGGATTGGTGCCTGCACGTGCCGAACCGTGAAAACTCCCCCGCACGCTTGCAGTACGTCCTCGATATGACGAGAAAAGACGTGCGCGATAATATCTTCGCGCAGATGTATAAAGTCCTCAGTGAAAATAAGATTGATTACGTCAAATGGGACTTCAACCGCAATCTGACCGAGGTCGGCTCTGCGCTGCTCCCGCCGGAGCGCCAGAAGGAGGTCATGCACCGCTTTGTGCTCGGTACATACGACCTCATGGATCGTTTTGTCAAAGCGTTTCCGAATATCCTCTTTGAAAACTGCTCCGGCGGCGGCGGACGTTTCGATGCCGGAATGCTGTATTATTCCCCGCAGATCTGGTGCAGCGACAACACCGACGCCATCGAGCGCCTCACCATTCAGTTCGGCACGTCCATGTGCTACCCTATCTCCTCGTTTGGCGCACACGTCGCAGCCCGCCCGCGCACCTCGCTTAAAACCCGCGGCAACGTCGCCATGTGCGGCACATTCGGCTACGAGTTAGACCCCAGAAAGCTCACCGATGACGAAAAAGCCGAAGTAAAGCAGCAGATCGCCGACTACCGCAAATATCACTGCCTTGTCCGCGAGGGCGATTTCTACCGCCTCGTCTCCCCGACCGAGAACGACTTCTACTGCGCGTGGGAGTTCGTTTCGCCGGATAAACAGGAAGCCATGATGACTGCCGTCGTCATGCGTCAGCCCGAGACCCGTTACTGCGTGCAGCGCCTGCGCGGCCTCGACCCCAAAACGTACTATCGGGACGAGGAGACCGGCACCGTCTACTCCGGCGCCATGCTGATGAACGCAGGCCTTAACTTGACGAGAGACGTCTACGAAGACGGCACCAGCGTTACAAAGCACTTTAAAGCTGTAAAATAAAGCCGCCGAAGTCCATAATGCCGCAACGTTAAAAGTCTTCGATTAAACTTTCTTCAGAAAGTTTATGGGGTATCGGGGCAACGCCCCAAGTCGCGATCCGCAGAGCGCGAAACACTTTTTGCCTCCACAAAACCGTAGGGAACCCAGTTGCATGGATTCCCTGCATGATTTGCCCCGCAAATCATTAGAATAAATCATTAGAATTAAATGAACAAAGCAGGACCCCGTAAACACACAACGTGCTTACGGGGTCCTTGCTATATAAATCATAAAAAATCGACTTATTTCTCATCCGCATGCGTGCTGTTCATCAGGCGGATAAGCGCCTTCTGCGCGCGTTCCTCGCATACCGCAATAATCTCATCGCCCGCTTGCAGCACCGTGTCGCCGCCCGGAATGATGAGCTTGTTTTTTCGCACAATGGAAATCAGCAGCGCCCCCTTCGGGAACACCACGTCACGCACCGACTTGCCGTGCAAAGCCGAATCCTCTCCAAGCGTCACGGAGCAAATCTGACCGCGGCCTTTATTCAGCGATGCCACAAGATGGAACTCCATCAGATTCGCTTCCTGCTCGATCATCTGCGCAATGATTTCCGTGCTGCTCACCGCATAATCCACGCCAAGCACACGCATCGTCTCCAAATTGCGCGGGTCGTTTGCGCGGGCAATCACTTTTTTCGCGCCGAAATACTGCTTTGCAAGCTGCGACGCAACGAGATTATTCGCATCGTCACCGGATATCGCAATAAAGCAGTCGGCGTCACGTACACCGGCGTTTTCCAGCATGTCAATGTTCGTGCCGTCGCCGCAGATGATCTCCACGTCCAGCGCGTTTGCAAGCTGTAAGCTGCGCGCGCGGTCGCTCTCGATGATGCGCACCTCGTGGCGGCGGCCCTCCAAAATGCGGCGCGCAAGGCTTTCGCCCACCTTGCCGCCGCCCATAATGACAATGTTCATGGCACTTCCCCCTTAATCGATTACGCGGCTGTACACAATCTCGTCGCCTGCCTCGGGCTTCAAGGGTGCAAGCCCCGCTAAAACGAACGCGCCGCTTTTGCGGATGATGCCGAACACCACTTCGCCCGGGTTGCCGCGCAGTTCGTCCACATTCTTGCCGATCTGATGCCGCTCCGCCGGCCGCACATCAAAGTCGACCGTATGCAGACCGAACTCGAGTTTCTTGTTCATTTTTTCGCCGCTCAGCATCCGCACAATGCGGTCGCCGGCGTGGTTTGTGGGGCAAATGGTATGCAATCCCATATGCTCAAAAATCAATTCACGCGCGGGGTCGGAAACACGCGCCACCACGTTTTGGATACCGAAGTAATCGCGCGCAATCTGCGCCACCGTAATATTGAGGTTATCGTCCGCCGTTGTCACCGCCACCGCGTCGCAGCTTTCAATGCCCGCTTCGCGCAGGTTGCGAATATCCATCGGGAACCCGCGGAATGTCACGCCCTCGAAATCGTTTTCCAAAAGCTCCAAGTCGCTTTCAATGTTGCTTAAAACAGAAACGTCCCAACCCATTTCGTCCATGGTGCGGGCGATTTTTCGCCCAAGCAGGCCGCAGCCTATAACTAACACATTCATAGTTTACCTCAGCGTCGCTCCGGATCTTCCGTATCGCGAATGGTCTCTGCCGTCATGCCGTCTGATGTGCTGCCGGAGCTCGTATTCTCTCGGTTACCGCCGTTTACGATGATAGGATTATTCGCATTCGGCGTCGGCTCTGCGGTGGGAGCGGGTGTCGGCGATGCCTCGCCGCCATTTTGCGCGTCACCGCTATCCCCGTTGTCATCGGTCGTGCCGTCTTCCGCATTCGGGGTCGGCGAGGGCGTCGCGGTCGCAAGTGCGGTCTTCTCTTTCTCACTGATCGTCACAAATTCCGCGAACACATACGCATTCTGCCCAAAGTAAGAGATTTCCACCCACTCGGAGGTATCGTCCTGTGCCACAACCTCGAACACCTCGCCGGCCTCTGCCGTGCCGAGAATTTCGGAATCCGTCGAAGCCTCGCTGCGCACATTCAACGAATCATCGATGTCGTTGATGATCGCCACCTTCACTTTTTCGACCGGCACGGGCGTTGCGGTAGGCACCACGCTCGGGGAAGGGGAGGGCTCCGCCTTGGCGCTGCCATTGCCGCACGCCGCGGTGCCAAGGATTATCGCGGCGCACAGTGCCGCCGTGACCGCCGTTTTCAAAATGTTTTTATAATGGATGCTTCGTTTCATAAAAGCTCACTTCGCCTTTCTTTTTTCGGCGCGCATTCAAAACGCCGCTGGAACAGAAGATGATTTGTTATTAGCTATTTTAACACAGTTCAAAGGAAAATCCAATACTTCGCCCGGTTTTTTCATTTCTTTTGCAAAAATCGCCCGCATTTCTTGCCATTACCCCAAAAAAAGGCTATAATTACAGGGAATATTTTGCTTGGATATTGGAGTGTTCATCATGTTAAAACCCGAACAGATCGCGTCCGTCAAGGGCCGCGGCTTCCTCATCAATCGCGGCACAGAGTGCTTCTCCGGCCGTCTCGTCTGCGCCGGCGCGGTCTTCACCGCTGCCGACCTGCGCACCATCTCCGAGATTGCCGAAAAATTCGGCAGCGGCAAGGTGACGTTCACCTCCCGCCTGTCCGCCGAGATCGTCGGCATCCCCTTCGAGCAGATTGACGCCGCCTGCGATTACGCTGCCGAGCGTGGCCTCTACTTCGGCGGCACCGGCGCTAAAATACGCCCCGTCACCGCATGTAAGGGCACCACGTGCGTCTACGGCAACTACGATACACAGGCGCTCGCCAAAGAGCTGCACGAAAAATACTACGTCGGCTGGGCAAATGTCAAACTGCCGCACAAGTTCAAAATCGGCATCGGCGGCTGCCCGAATAGCTGCATGAAGCCTTCTTTAAACGATTTCGGCATCGAGGGCCACCGCGTGCCGATCTTCGACGAAGACACCTGCCGCGGCTGCAAGATCTGCATGGTGGAAAAATCATGTCCCTCCAAGGCTGCACACGTCGAAAACGGCAAATTACATATCGATGAAAAGTGCCTCGCCTGCGGCGTCTGCACCGGCAAATGTCCGTTTAAGGCTGTCCGCCACGAAAGCCCGGTCGTTTACCGCATTTATGTCGGCGGCACGTGGGGCAAGCAAACGCGCATGGGCACGCCGCTCAGCCGCTTCGTCACCCGCGCGGAGATCGAGCCTCTGCTCGAGAAGACCATGCTCTGGTTCAAGGAAAACGCCATGCCCAAAGAACGCCTCGGCAAAGCTATTGACCGTCTTGGCATCGAAAAATTCGAGCACGACGTCTTCTCCGATGAGCTTCTGAACCGCCGTAAGGAGATCCTCGCAAAATAATTCCGAAAGGATACCCTATGAAACTCAAGTTCCTCGCAGCGCTCGCGCTTTCCGCCGTGCTGCTCCTTTCCGGCTGCGCCGCCCCGGCGCAAAACGAAACCACCCCTGAAAGCTCCTCCGCCGCTCCCGAAACGACCGCCGTCTCCGAGCGCGTCATTACGGATTCCTACGGCACCAAAACGAAGCTCCCCGATGACCCGTGCGTCGTCTCTCTTTACGGCTCGTTTGCCGAGTGTTGGCTGCTCTCCGGCGGTAAGCTCGCCGGTATTACCGAAGATGCCGTAGACGAACACGGCATCGAAATCGATGACGACACCGCGCTCGTCGGCACCGTCATGGAGCCGAATCTTGAGAGCGTCGCGGCACTCTCCCCGGATTACGTGATTTTATCCGCCGACCTGCCCGCCCACGCGGAGCTCGATTCCGCCCTCACCGATATGCAGATTCCCCACGGCTGTTTTCACATGGATAACGTCATGGATTATGCAAAGATCATGCTGAATTTCTGCGCCGTCAACGACCCGGACGGTGAAAAATACGACGAAAACGTCACGCAGGTTTTAAAGCGCATTGAATCTATAAAGCAGGAGACAGCCGAAAAGCTCTCCGGGCAGAAAGCTCCCACCGTCCTGCTTTTGCGCGCTTATTCCACCGGCGTCAAGGCCAAAGGCGAAGATACCGTTGCGGGCGCCATTTTGAAAGAACTCGGTGCGCACAACATCGCAGACGATAACGAAAGCCTGCTCGAAGACCTCAGCTTGGAATCCGTCATCGAAGCCGACCCGGACTACATCCTCGTCATGACGATGGGCAGCGAAGAAAACGCCAAGACCTACATGGCAGAGAACATCGAAAATAACCCCGCATGGAGCGAGCTCTCCGCCGTGAAAAACGGCCGCTACATCTACCTGCCGAAAGACCTTTTCCACTATAAGCCCTTAAACCGCTGGGACGAGAGCTACGCATACATTGCAAAGCTCCTTTTGAACGAAGATGCGTAAGAAAATTTTATTTCCCGCAGCGCTCCTGCTGCTCGTTTTCTCCTTTGTGCTGAGCCTCTGTGTCGGCTCGGCACAAATTTCTATTCGCGAAGCTGTCTCTGCCCTGCAAAACGGCAGTTTAACGCCCGACAGCCGCATCCTGTTCTACGTGCGCCTGCCGCGCGCCCTTGCCGCCGTGCTCTCGGGCGCAGCACTTGCGGTCTCCGGTGTGCTCTTGCAGAATGTCTTAAATAACGCCCTTGCCGCACCGAACATCATCGGTGTCAACGCCGGGGCGGGCTTTGCCGTGCTGTTTTTGCTCGCCGTCTTCCCCACAGCCACCGCGTTTTTGCCGTTTGCAGCATTCCTTGGCGCTCTTTTCGCGTCACTGCTCATTTATGCCGTCGCGGCAAAAAGCGGTGCTTCCCGCACAACGATCACCCTCGCGGGCGTAGCCTTAAGCAGTGTTTTCACCGCCGGCAGCAACGCCATAAAGACCTTTTTCCCGGATACCATCTATAATTCCAGCTCCTTTTTCATCGGCGGATTTTCCGGCATCGCGTACCAAAATCTCACCCCCGCGTGGATTGCCATCCTGCTTGGTCTGCTCCTTGCCGTGCTGTTTTCCGGCGAAATGGACGTTCTCTCCCTCGGCGATGAGACCGCGCAGTCGCTTGGCATGCGTGTGCAAGGAACACGCTTTCTCCTGCTCATGACGGCCAGCCTGCTTGCAGGCGGCGCAGTCAGCTTTTCGGGGCTTCTCGGCTTCGTGGGGCTCATTGTACCGCACATCCTGCGCCACTTCATCGGCGCGCGCCACCGCATCTTAGTGCCGCTTTCGGCCCTCTTCGGCGCGTCGTTCGTCTTATTGTGCGATACCCTCAGCCGCACGCTGTTTTCCCCGTATGAGATTCCCGTCGGCATCGTACTGTCGCTGCTCGGCGGCCCGTTCTTCCTTTTCCTCATCGTGCGCAAAAAAGGAGAAAAACTCGAATGAACCAAAACCTTTCCACCGCCTTAAAATTCGCTGACCTTTGCGTCACGCTAAATCACGCCGAAATTCTCCGCGGAGTCTCGGGCGAACTCCGCCGCGGCGAAGTCACCGGCATCCTCGGCCCAAACGGCTGCGGCAAAACGACGCTGCTCCGCGCGCTCTGCCGCCTTATTAAAGCGGATTCCGGCAGCATCACCCTGTGCGGCGGTACCGCGGAAACCGACATTGCTGTCCTCGCCCCCAAAGCCCTCGCGCAGCGCGTCTCGTTCCTGCCGCAGCAAAGGGCTGTGCCGGATATCACCGCCAAAACGCTCGTCTCCCATGGGCGCTATCCCTACCTCGGCTTTTCACGCACGCTGTCCGATAAAGACCGCACCGTCATTCAAAACGCGCTTAAAACTGCCGGTGTGTCGGCCTTTGCCGACCGCCGCCTGCCCATGCTTTCGGGCGGCGAGCGCCAGCGCGTGTTCCTCGCCATGCTTTTAGCGCAAAACACCGACGTCGTCCTGCTCGATGAGCCCACTACTTACCTTGATGCGCACCATAAATTCGAGCTTATGGCGCTCCTCTCTACGCTCAAAGCGCAAAACAAAGCCGTCGGCATCGTCCTGCACGAGCTCCCCCTCGCGTTCAAGTTCTGTGACCGCCTGCTTCTCATGAAAAACGGCCAAATCATGCAAAGCGGCACGCCGGAGGAGCTATTAAAAACCGGCCTTATCGAGCACCTGTTCGGCGTTTCCCTCACCCCCGTTATGCTCGACAAAGAGGTGGAGTACATCGAACGTAAAATTCACAGTTGACATTTCGCACTTTTGCGTGTACAATAAGACCACAATCTAAAGTACTTTTGTGACTGACGGAATACAAGATGGGGACATCGTGGAGCAAAAGTATGAAAATGAGCCGACCGTCTGGGCAGTGTTTTGAAAGCACTGCCCTGTTTTTATGTCAGCAGCTTCCAAAACAAGGAAATTTGCACGGCAAAACGCCGGAAAGGAATGGGAAACTATGAACGCTTGGAGAGATTTTAAAGGCGGTAAGTGGCAGGATCGCATCGATGTCCGCGACTTCATCCAGAAAAACTACACCCCCTACACGGGCGACGAAAGCTTTTTGCAGCCCCCGACCGCGCGCACCGAAAAAATGCTCGAAAAGTACGAGGCTCTCTGCCGCGCCGAGCAGCAAAACGGCGGCGTTTTGAACATCGATACCGAAACCGTCATCACCGCCACGTCTTTCGGCCCCGGCTACCTTGATAAGGAAAACGAGATTATCGTCGGCCTCCAGACCGATGAGCCGTTAAAGCGCGCTTGCAACCCGTTCGGCGGCATGCGCATGGTGCGCTCCGCCTGCGAAGCCTACGGCTACAAGGTCTCCGATAAAATCGAAGAGGAGTTTAAATATCACAAGACCCACAACGACGGCGTTTTCTCTGCCTATACGGATGACGTGCGCGCCGCACGCCACGCCGGCATCATCACCGGCCTGCCGGATGCCTACGGCCGCGGCCGCATCATCGGCGATTACCGCCGCGTTCCGCTCTACGGCGTAAACCGTTTGATTCTCCAAAAGCAGAAAGATAAAGCCGACCTCGGCAAAAATCCCCTCACGGCCGATACCATTCGCCTTTCCGAAGAAGTCACCGACCAGATCACCGCGCTCAAGGACATGGTGAAAATGGCTGCCATGTACGGTTACGACATCACCCGCCCGGCAGAAAACGCCCGCGAGGCTGTGCAGTGGCTCTATTTCGCATATCTCGCCGCCATCAAAGAGCAGAACGGTGCCGCCATGAGCCTCGGCCGCACCTCCACATTCCTTGACATTTATTTTGAACGTGACCTCAAAGAAGGCGTACTCGATGAATCCGGCGCACAGGAGATCATAGACGATTTCGTCTTAAAGCTCCGCATGGCGCGCCACCTGCGCACACCCGAATACAACGAGCTTTTCGGCGGCGACCCCATGTGGATCACCGAGTCCCTCGGCGGCACCGGCGAGGATGGCCGCACGCTCGTCACCAAAAACTCTTACCGCATGCTCCATACGCTCTATAACCTCCACCCGTCCCCGGAGCCGAACCTCACCGTGCTGTGGTCAAAGCACCTGCCGGAAAACTGGAAGCGCTTCGTCGCGAAGGTCTCCTGCGACACCGATGCCATCCAGTACGAGAGCGACACCGTTATGCGCCCCGCATTCGGTGATGATTACGCCATTGCCTGCTGCGTCTCCGCCATGCGCGTCGGCAAAGATATGCAGTTCTTCGGTGCGCGCGCAAACCTTGCAAAGCTCGTCCTGCTCGCCATCAACGGCGGCATGGACGAAGTGAAAAAGACCCGCGTCGCGCCTGAAATGCCTGTCTGGCCGGACGAATACGTCGATTTTGACGGCCTCCTCAACCGCCTCGATTTCTACCGCGATTGGCTCGCAAAAACTTACGTCGATGCCATGAACACCATCCACTACATGCACGACAAATACGCCTACGAAAAGAGCCAGATGGCGCTGCACGATACGAACGTCCGCCGTTTGATGGCGTTCGGCATCGCCGGCATGAGCTGCATGGCAGACTCCCTTTCCGCCATTAAATATGCCAAGGTGCGCTGCATCCGCGACCCCGAGACCGGCCTCGTCACTGACTTCGAGACCGAGGGTGAGTTCCCGTGCTTTGGCAATGACGACCCGCGTGTCGATTCCATCGCCTGCGAGCAGGTGCGCCGCTTCTACGATGCCCTGCGCGAATACCCGCTCTACCGCGGCGCACAGCACACGCTGTCCATTTTGACCATCACCTCCAACGTTATGTACGGCAAAAAGACCGGCAACACGCCGGATGGCCGCAAACTCGGCGAGCCGCTCGCCCCGGGCGCAAACCCCATGAGCGGCCGTGATAAATCCGGCGCGCTCGCAGAGCTCAACTCCGTCGCAAAGCTTTCTTATGATTATTGCCGCGACGGCATCTCGAACACGTTCTCCATCATCCCGGAAGCCCTCGGCAAAACGGAGGAAGACCGCATCACAAACCTCGTCCAGCTCCTTTCGGGCTACTTCATTCAGGGTGCGCATCACCTCAACGTCAACGTCATGAACCGCGAAACGCTCATCGATGCCTACCATAACCCGGAAAAATACCCCAACCTCACCATCCGCGTTTCCGGCTACGCGGTCAACTTCCACCGTCTCTCCAAAGAGCAGCAGCGCGAAGTCATCTCCCGCACATTCCACGAGGCAATCTAATGGAAGGCCGCGTCAGCTCCGTACAGTCCATGGGCGCGGTAGACGGCCCCGGCCTGCGCTACGTCGTCTTTCTGCAAGGCTGCCCGCTGCGCTGTGCCTACTGCCATAACCCCGAAACGTGGGACTTAACCGGCGGCACGCCTTACACAGCAGAGGATCTCTGCAAAACAATCCTCCGTTACCGCCCCTATTTCGGCGAAAATGGAGGTGTCACCGTCTCGGGCGGCGAACCGCTTTTGCAGCCCGAGTTCGTCGCGGAATTATTCCGGCGCCTGCATGAACACAATATCCACACCGCGCTCGATACCGCCGGTGCCGGCGACCTTTCCCGTGCCAAGCAGGTTCTCAAGCACACAGACCTCGTCCTTTGTGACATCAAGTTCCCCACGGAAGCGCAGTACAAAGCCCACTGCGGCGGCTCCTTGCAGCATACGGTCGATTTCATGCGCCTTACGGAATCGATGCATATTCCCCTCTGGGTGCGCCACGTCGTCGCGCCCGGTCTTTCCGATACGGTTGAGAGCCTCCGCGCCGTCAAAGCTCTCGCGGAGTCGTTCTCCAATTTGGAGAAAATCGAGTGGCTGCCGTTTAAAAACATCTGCGCCGCCAAATACAAGGCGCTTCATATCCCGTTCCCCATGGGCGACAAACCCTCGTTCTCACAAAGCCACGTCGAAGCGCTCCTTTCAAAGCTATAATTTCATCCAAAAAGGCTGTCCCGCACTTTGCCGGGCAGCCTTTTCGTTTTCATCTCTATTTCCGTTTTGGTTTAGGTTGATACAATTTTTGAAAAATTCACAATTTTAATCGTCACAGGCACGCATTTTTATGCTATAATAAAAGTGATTTTCGTTCAACCACCCCACAACACATAAGAAAGGTCGTGAGGCATCGATTGAAGCTAAGACAAATCCTCTCTGAAAAATGGAAGGAAGCGCTTCAGGCTGTCCTTCCCATCATCACCATCGTGCTGGCGCTCTCGTTCACCATTGCGCCGCTCTCGCCAAGCGTTCTGCTGTGCTTTTTAATGGGCGCCGTGCTCATTTTAGTCGGCATGATGTTCTTCACCACCGGCGCGGAGACCGCCATGACCCCCATGGGCGAGCGCATCGGTACCGCCATGACAAAAACGAAAAAGCTCGGTGTCGTTATCACGCTTTCGTTTTTGCTCGGCTTTATCATCACGGTCTCGGAGCCGGACTTACAGGTGCTCGCATCGCAGGTGCCGTCCGTGCCGAATTTAATTCTCATTCTATCCGTCGCATGCGGTGTCGGCGTGTTTCTTGTCGTGTCGCTTCTGCGCATGCTGTTTTCTATCGCGCTGCCGCCGCTGCTTGTCGGATGCTACGCCGTCGTGTTTCTTCTGGCGTTCTTTGTCCCGCCGGAATTTCTCGCCGTCGCGTTCGATTCCGGCGGCGTGACGACCGGCCCCATGACCGTGCCGTTCATCATGGCGCTCGGCGTCGGCATCTCGGCCATCCGCAGCGACCGCCACGCGGCAGACGACAGCTTCGGCCTCGTTGCGCTCTCGTCCATCGGCCCCATTTTGGCCGTCATGATCCTCGGCATCATCTACAATCCGAATGAAAGCACCTACACGCCGCCCATCCTGCCCGAAATGCAGGATTCCTCGGAGCTTTTCGAGCTGTTCCGCACCGGTATCCCGACCTACCTCATCGAGATTGCCGTCTCTCTCCTGCCGATCATTCTCTTTTTCCTCGCGGCGCAGTTTCTCGTTCTGCGGCTTTCTAAGCGCAAATTATTCCAGATTGGCATGGGCCTCGTTTATACATACATCGGCCTTGTACTGTTTCTTACCGGTGCAAATGTCGGCTTCATGCCCGCCGGTCATTACCTCGGGCAGCAGTTAGCTTCCTATAAATATTCCGCTGTCGTCATTCCCGTCGCTATGGTCATGGGCTATTTCATTGTTCGCGCAGAGCCCGCCGTGTACGTTCTCAATCGTCAGGTCGAGGAGATCACAGACGGCGCCATCTCCGCCAAGGCCATGGGCATCGGGCTTTCTGTCGGCGTGTCCATCTCGCTTGGGCTCGCCATGATCCGCGTCCTCACCGGCATTTCGATTTTGTGGTTCCTCATCCCGGGCTACGCGCTCGCGCTCATCATCTCGTTTTTTGTCCCGAAGATCTACACCGCCATCGCGTTTGACTCCGGCGGCGTCGCTTCCGGCCCCATGACTGCGGCATTTCTGCTCCCCCTCGCACAGGGCGCGTGCACGGCCGTCGGCGGCAACATGGTCACAGATGCCTTCGGTGTCGTTGCCATGGTCGCCATGACGCCGCTCATCACCATTCAGGTCATGGGCCTCGCGGCAAAGCTCATGCAGCGCCGTAAAACGGAGACCGCCGCACCCGCCGCATTCGCCGATATGGACGAAAACGCAATCATCGAACTGTAAAGGAGGGCGTTTATGGGCGACAATTTATACTGGATGATTACCATTACAGACCGCAACCAAAGCCAGAAATTTCTGTCATTTTATAAAACCTATGGGATCGAGGTCGTGCTCAGCACGCTCGGCAAAGGCACCGCCGCGTCCGAAATTCTAAACGATTTCGGACTTGAAGCCACGCAAAAAGCCGTGCTGCTTTCCGTTGTCACCGGCAAGGTCTGGAGTGCCGTGCAAAAGGGACTGCAGACCATCATGCTCATCGATATTCCCGGCACCGGCATCGCGTTCACCATGCCGCTCAGCAGTATCGGCGGCAAACGTCAGCTGGAGTTTTTAACGAACGGTCAGCCGTTTCAGAAAGGAGAGGAAAGCGTCTTGAAAGATACCAAATACGAGCTTCTGGTCGTCATCGCAAACCAGGGCTATACCGAGCAGATTATGGCCGCAGCGCGCCGCGAAAACGCAGGCGGCGGCACCGTCATCCACGCAAAGGGCACCGGCATGGAGGGAGCGGAAAAGTTCCTCGGCGTTTCCCTCGCCAGTGAAAAAGAGCTTGTGCTCATCGTCGTAAAGCACGCGGATAAAAACAACGTCATGACTGCCATTATGCAGGAAGCCGGGCTTGAGACCAAAGCGAAAGCCATCGTCTTTTCCCTGCCCGTCACCGGCACTGCCGGCCTTAGATTACAGGACTTAAACGAAGAAAACACATAAAACAACGACCGTAACAAAATATCTGCACATAACAAAATCACCCTCGCCGGAGGAAATCCGCGAAGGTGATTTTTGTCATTCTATTATTATGTTGGCAAAGAGAATATCTGATTGATCAAATCAGCCCTTAACAGCGCCGATCGTGATGCCCTTGACGAAGTACTTCTGGAAGAACGGATAAACAACGAGCACCGGCAGAACACCGACAACGGCGATTGCCATCTTGATGCCCGTGCTCGGCATGTTCGCCGTAATCTCAGCTGCAGCCGCAGCGTCCATACCGCTCTTCAGCGCCTGCACGTCTCGCAGCATGTCATTCAAAAGAACCTGTATACTGTAAAGGCTCTTGTTCTGCTGGAGATAGTAAAGACCGTTTTTCCAATCGTTCCAGTAGGAAAGACCGATAAGCAGTGTCATCGTTGCAACCATCGGAATGCTCATCGGCAGAACGATCGTCAGCAGGATTCTGAACTCGCCCGCACCGTCAATGCGCGCCGCTTCAATAACAGCTTCCGGAATGTTCGTGGAGAAGTACGTGCGCATCATGATCACGTAGAACGCGTTGACCATAAGGGACGGAATGATGAGCGCCCAAATCGTGTTGCTCACCTTGATGTAACGGGTGTACATGATGTACGTCGGCACAAGACCGCCGGAGAACAGCATCGTGAAGAACACGTAGAACGCAAGACCGTTGCGGCCCGGTAGGTCGCGGCGGGACAGCGGGTAAGCCATGAGGATCGTCATGGAAAGGCCGCACAGCGTACCCACAACTGTGGAGAGGATTGTGATGCCGTACGCGGAGATAATCTTGTTGCTGCTCTTAAACATGTACTGGTAAGCATTCAGACTTAGTGCCTTCGGGAACAGCGTGTAGCCGTTGCGGATCAATTCCTGCTCGTCCGTAATGGAGGACATAATGAGCAGAAGGAACGGGAAGATGCAGCACAGGGAAAGGATAACCATCGCAATGTGTGCGCCGACCTGAAACCCTTTGTTTTTTTCGACCATGGTGTTTCTCTCTCCCTTCCTTAGAACAGTGCGTTTTCTTCGCCGCCGATTTTCTTAACGGCAAGGTTCGCGCACAGGACCAGTATAAAGCCGACAACGCTCTGGTAAACGCCTGCTGCGGAAGATCTGCCGTAATCGTTCAGCGTGATGAGTGCGCGGTAAACGTACGTATCAATCGTGCTCGTAATGTCGAGCAGCGGGCCGGAATCCATCGGCACCTGATAGAACAGACCGAAATCGGAATAGAAAATCTTGCCGATAGACATCAGTGTCAGCGTGATGATGGTGGGCAGAAGGCTCGGCAGCGTAACGTGAACGATTTGCTGCCAGCGGTTTGCGCCGTCGATGACCGCCGCCTCATAGTAGCCGTGGTCAATGCCGACGAGCGTTGCATAATAGAGGATGCAGTCGTAGCCGAACACCTTCCAGATATGTACGATGACCAAAATGAACGGCCAGTACTTCGGCTCTGTATACCAGGAAATCGGCTTAACGCCAAGTGCCTTAAAGATCGTGTTGTTGATAAAGCCGGATTCAGAGCTCAGCATTGCGAACACCAGATAGCTGACCACAACGATGGAGATCAGGTACGGCATCAGAATGATGGTCTGGTACACCTGCTTGAACAACTTGCTCGTAATCTCGTTTAAGAGAATCGCGATTGTAATGGCAATCACGGTGCCCAGCACGATAAAGCACAGGTTATAAAGCAGTGTGTTGCGCGTAATGTTGAAAGCGTCCTTCGTTTTAAAAAGGTAGGTGAAGTTGCTGAAACCCACCCAGTCACTTGCAAGGATGCCCTTACGCCAGTTGACCTTCTTGAAGGCGATGATCAGACCGCTCATCGGGATATACTTATCCATGAGCAGATACAGGGCGCCCGGAAGGAACATCAGATACAGCGGGATGCAGCGGTAAAAGCGCAGCCACTTATTCGGTTTTGCCGAGCGCACTTTCATTTCTTTTTCCAGTGCGGCAGATTTATTCGGCATAATTAGAAACCCCTTTCAATCTGTTTTCGTCCTGCTCCGTTGAAATTCTCCAAAAGAACATGGGCATGTACAGAAGGGTCATCTCTCTGTACACGCCCATGCCCTTTTCCCTCTCGGGAAAAAGACACGGATTTTCACAAGGAAGCTGAAACGAATCTCGCTCCAGCTTCTTTAAGTCTAATTGTGAAGTAAATTACTTCTGCTCAGCCAGCCAAGCGTCGAGCTGTGCCTGCTTCTCTGCGATGATCGCATCGATGCCGGCATCCTTCAGCTCAGAGTTGAACTGCGGGAGAGTCGTCTCCGGGTCAAGAGCGCCGCAACCGAGTGCCTTGTGGTACTTGTTAACAACGTTCGTGCAAGCGGTGATCTCGTTCGCAACCTTGGTTGCGTCGAAGGTGAAGCCGAATGCTGCGGACTTCTGAGACTCTTCGTTGAATTTCTTCGTTACATCCCAGTAATCAGCCGGGAGATCGGTGCCCCAGATGTCGCCGATGAACTGGTTCGGCATCAGCCAAGTACCGGACTTTCTGTAAGTGGTGGTCGTTGCATCAAGGCCGTCCGGATAGTTGATTCTGTCCTGACCGTTCGTAACAGCGCCTTTCTCGATTACTTCGTAGTGAACGCCCTCAATACCGTACATGTAGAGGTTGCTCAGCTCCGGGTTGCTGTAAAGCTCGTTCAGAGTCTTCATAGCAGCTTCCGGATGCTCGCAGCTGCCTGCGATGGACCACAGACCCATGGTAACACGGTCGGTGGTAGCCAGTGCCGGAACCAGCTCAACCGTGCCGATCGGGTTCTTGAGGTTCGCGTTGTTCTCTTCTGCATAGTACGGCTTCAGGTTAGTGAAGGTACCGAATCCAGTGCCTGCATCCATCAGAGTGGTTGCAGTCTCGGTGGTGTTCACGGCGTCAGCCTGAATGAGGCCTTCCTGCATCCAGTTGTACATCGTGGTAACGAGGTTCTTGTACTGCTCAGTCTCGTAGAGGTTCACAACGGTGGTGTCCGTAGCCATGTCGGGGAGAACACCGAGGTTAACCATCTCGTCGCCCAGAGAGTCCCAACCCCAGGCACGGATGTTTTCGCCGGCGGAAATAGCTACCGGCCAGCAGTTCTCTTCGTTTTCCTTAATGGTAACGAGAACATCGTGGAGGTCTTCGAGGGTCTTAACGGAATCCATGTCGAGGTTATACTTCTCGGCAAGGTCCAGTCTGTACGCAAAGCCATAGGAAGCTGCAAGATCACGACCCTCCGTGAGGCCGAACAGCTCGCCGCCTACGCGACCGCAGTTGATGTTGTCCCAACCGAGCTGCTCAATGATGCCCTGGCCGTACTTCTCGATGAGATCATCCATCGGATAGAGCTGACCGGAATCAGCGCAAGCCGTGTAGTTGACCATGTAAACCGGGAGAAGGTCAACGCCTTCGCCGGAGGAAAGCATCAGGGAGATCTGGTCAGCATAGCTGCTGAACGGGAGGAAGGAAAGTTTAACGTTCACGTTGAACTTCTCTTCGAGGATCTTGTCCATTGCTTCCTCAACCTGTGCGATACCGGATTCTTCTTTACCGCCTGCCATCGTCACGATGTTGAGGGTTACGAGTTCGGACTCTTTCAGATCTTCTGCTTCGGAAGAGGCATCGCTGCTATCAGCCGCAGCGCTGTCAGAAGCGGAAGATTCGGAAGATGTGCTGGAGTCTGCGGTGGAGCCGGAAGAACCGCCGTTGCCGCAAGCTGCCAGGGAGAGGGTCAGCGCTGCTGCCATGAGCATTGCTACAAGTCTCTTTGCCATTTTCTTACTTCCTTTCATACTTTTCGACCTGCGATAAATTTATTTTTAGCCTTCGCGGTCAAATTACACATATATAGTAACAGAAAATCCGCACCTTTTCTGCAAATTTCGTGACATCTCCTATTCAAAATGTGACATATTTGTGAAGACTTTGCAGGATGTCCTTTACAATCCTGCATATCGATACTCTATATCGATAAAAAAAGAGGAAAACCCACATGGGTGTCCCTCTTTCAAATGCAAGATACGCTCTCTGTCTTTCACCCGTTTACACGGATTTTACATTTTGTGACAGTTTTACAACAATTTACCGAAATAAAACGCGCTTTACAGCTTAGACCGCCGCTTTGCCGCACGGTATTCCACCGGTGACATGCCTGTGTATTTTTTAAAAACCTGCGAAAAATACGAGAAATTCGAGTACCCCACCTTCGTCGCAATCAGGCTCACCGGAATATTCGTGTCACTCAGCAAAGACTGTGCCGCGCGCATCTTCTCCGTCACAATATAATCATTTAAAGAGGCGCCCGTTTCCTTTTTAAATAAGCGGGAAAGGTACTCCGGGTTTAAATAAATCGCGTCCGCGATCTCCGCGCGGCTCAAATCTTTGTCGATGTTCCGCCGGATATACGTCATCGCGCGTTGTATCGGCGTCTGCTCCGTCTTGTCCGGCTCCTTCTCCGCACTGTCATCCTCGCCGCGGTACTTCGCATAAGCGTTGTACCGTCTCTGGTTTTCCGCTTCGCGCACTTTTCCGGCCGCGCGCTCCACCGCCGCCTCAATCTCCGCATACGGCGCAGGCTGCAAAATATAGTCAAAGCTGCCCAGCTTCACAGCCTCCTGCGCATATTCAAATTCCGCGTGCGCAGAAAGGAAAATACACACCACGCCGGAAAACCGCTCCTGCGCCCAACGCAGCAAAGCAAAGCCATTCGTCGGCGGCATTTCAATGTCGCACAGCAGCACATCTATGCGCTCGCGTTCAAAAACGCTTTGCGCTTCCTTCACGCTGTACGCCGTAAACACCTGTTCCACGGGTATTTCTTTCCAGTTTACACCGGTCACCATGCTCTCCACAACTTCCGGCTGGTCATCTACGATCAATACGTTCATCCGTTGAAAGCCTCCTCTCCGTCCGGCTCGTCCTCCGCCACATTCAGCATCTCGCGATCTATCGGAATCAAAATTTCAGATACACTGCCCATGCGTTCGCCCATATCCCGATTAAAGAACGCATATAAAGCGCGGTCACCGTAAATCAGCTGCAAGCGCTTTTTCACATTGTTGATGCCCACGTGGTTCTGCGCGTACAGCGGGCTGTCCGGCTCGTTAATCTCCGCAATCACGTCCTCGGGGAAGCCGCCGCCGTTGTCCGTCACCGTCAGGTCGGCAAACGTGTCCGCGCCGCTGCGCAGCACCGCCGCCTTCACTTCGATTTCCAAAACATAATCCGGCGAGTACACATGCTTCACGCAGTTTTCCACAAAGCTCTGCAAAGAAAGCGGCGGGATCGGCAGCTCCTTCAAATGCGAATCAATATCAAACCGGCACACCGGCGGGTACTGCGAAGATCCCCGCTGCATCTCGATGTAATTTTCAATGTGGTCTAATTCGCGCGAAAGCGGCACAAGCTCCATGCTGTCCGTAAAAATGTACCGAATGTGCTTCGAAATCTCCAAAATCATCTTCTGTATGCGGTCATATTTGCCCGCTTCAGCCAACGCATATAAGCTTTTGAGGCAATTTAAAAAGAAATGCGGGCGAATCTGAAGCTGCATGTAACGCAGCTCCGCTTTCTGCGTCTCAATCTCGTGCTCATAAGATTCGATCTTGAGGTCTTTAATCTGCGTCATCATTGTGTTGAACGTCTCGTTCACCTCATTGAATTCGCGTATGTTCGTCTTGCCCTCAGCCTTCGCCCCCAAATCGCCGGCACGGATATGCTCCATAACACTGCGCAGCCCCTCTACCGGCTTCGAGATGGAGTTCGTCAGCCGCCACTGAATGACCGGAATCAGCACCAGCGCCAGCAAAGAGAGTACAAGCAGCGCCGCCTGCAAGCCATCGAGCGAGCCGAAATACCCGCTTTCGTTTACGGCAAGGATTGCCCTGCAATCCGTACCCGCCAAATCACGGCCCACGATCATATACCGCTGCTTTCCGCCCGAAATAAAGTAGCTCTCATAGTCGCCGTTCAAATCGATCCCGTTATCCTCCACAAAATCGACAGAGGTCAGCGGCTCGTTATTTTTATCGGAAAACAACATCACCGCGTCGGTGTCAATCTGCGTGTAGCGCACGTCCGCCAGCGCCGCCAACGGCACCATCGCCACAAGGTACGTGCCGCGCCCGCCGTAAAAACGGAATAAATATGCCTTGCCGCCGATTTCCGCGTGCCGCCACTGCATATTGTACGAATACGTGTTGTTCTCCGCCGCGTCACGCACAAAAGCGCGCAGCCGCTCCTTTTGCGCATAGGGGATAGAATCGTCAAAAATATCGCGCTCGGCATCGCTCGGCACGCTGTAAATGAAAAACGCGCCCACATCACCGTATGCCGGCAGCGCCGTTTTCAACTGCGTAATGAGCGTATAGCTTGCAAGATACGCCTTTAAGGGGTTTTTCTCACCGCCCGAAAGCGTGCGGTAATCGTCGCTCACCGTCAGCCCGGTGAGAAAATCGTTCACAGAATCAAGCTGCTCCTCCATGCGCCCTACCCGGTAATCCATCGTGCGCATGTTGGAATCCGCAATTTTCCTGTTAAATGCCTGCGTGGAATACAGGTTACTGAATAAAAGCAGCGCGATCAGCGGCAGCGTGACGCTCAATACAGCCGTCATCAGTTTTCGCCTGAACGAGACTTCTTTCTTCGAACTTTTCATGCCGCGCGATCCTTTCATCTATAATATAGTATAGAATGATGATACAATATCATAGCAGATTTTAAAGCATTTCGCAAGTCAAAATCCAAAAGAACCGTGTACGCGCAAGATTGAAATAAGCGCCCTTTCGTGGTATACTGAAGCTATATCAACGGAAAAGACGGGAAACAAGCACGTTTTCCGCAGAAAGGTCGTTCAGATGACGGAACATAACGCCACTTCTCTCAGCGCCAGCCTTGTGAACCGTAAGGTCTACACCGTGTGCTACACCGGGCTCGATACGCTGTCTTCGTTTCACGATGCTCTTTATGAAGCGCGCCGCAGCTATTTCGGCTCCGGCAAAACCGTACATATCCGCGCCCGCGGCATTTTCGACGGGCTTTCCGGCGAGGTGCACGGCAAGCTCTCCCGCCGCACTATAAAATGGAAAAAACGCGCAGGCAAAAATACGCTCGAAGCCGCATTCACAAACGGCGGTCAGCGCGGCATCGCGTTTTATAACGCCTACGGCGCATTGCGCGCCCGCGTGTACTACGACGGTGAAATGCAGTGGATGCGCACGGAGTATTTCTCTCCCGATGACGACCGCCGCGCGCGCATTACCTTTAAGCCGGACGACCACCGCGACGCCGTCATCCGCTTCGATTATAACGATTCCACCGGCAAAACGAAAGAAACCGTGCTGTTCCCCGTGCCGTATGCGTTCCAAACCGCTGAGCAAAGCCTGCAAAACGCCCAGTTCGGCGACCGCCTTCTGCTCGTCGCCGATGAGCGCGGCGAATATGCCTACTGCCCGCGTGAAGAGCAGCAGCGCCGCATCAAATTTCTGAAGCAGAATAAAAACGCCTCCGTCATGCTCTCCATGGGTTGGGAGGTCAAAGACGGCGACGTGCCCGAAACGACCGAGCCGGGGCCCGAGCTGCCCGTTTTCGGGAACCTCACCGAGCCCGCACTTGTCGATTTCCTGAGCGACCCCGCCGAAAAAGCCGCAGAGCCTACCGAAGAGAATCCCGTTCTCGAAGAAGCTGCCTCCGAAGCACCCGAAGCCGAGCCGCAGCCCGAAACAGAACCCAAGCCGAAAGAAGTCGAAGAAGCCCCCATTGAGGACACTCCCGCAGAAGAACCCGAAGAAGTCCCGGAAGAACCTGCTCCCGTAGAAACGCCAAAAACAGACTCCGCCCCCGACATCACGCCGGAAGAGCTCCGGCAGGCACGTGCTCTGCTTGATAAGCTTCTGCCTGCAAAGGAAGCTGAAAAAGAGGACGACCCAGAAAACGGCATCACGCTCATCAGAGGCGGCACGCCGCTCCGTTACACAGGCGACCTTTCCGAAGACGGCAAACGCGAGGGCTTCGGCCGCACCGTGAACAACAACGGCATCACGCTCTATGAAGGCGAGTACAAAAACGACCTGCGCGAGGGGTTCGGCGTGCACCACTACCGCAGCGGCGCCGTCTCCTACATCGGCGACTTCAAAGACGATCAGCGCGAAGGCTTCGGCGTTTCGTTCCGCGAAAGCGACCACGCGCTGCACATTTCCCACTGGCAAAACGGTAAGCCGCAAGGCATGGCAACGATTTTCAATAAAAACGGCGATTTAATTTACAACGGCCAAATCATCGACGGCCAAAAGCAGGGTGCAGGTGTCTCCGTCGACCCCGAAACGCACTGCGTGTTCGTCGAAAAATATGAAAACAACGAAAAAGCGGGTCAAGCTACCCTGTTCGATGCAGACGGCAACTTGATTTATTCCGGTGGCTGGCAGAACGGTAAACGGCAAGGTCACGGCACGGCGTTCGACAAAAACGGCAATGTCGTCTACACCGGCGAGTGGAAAGATGACCGCTATGAAAACGGCATTTTGTACCGCCACGTGCAGAACGAGGACAAAGCGTAATGGACCGCGTTGAACTGCACGACGTGGAATACGGCGACTGCACCGTCCTCGTTGGGCAAAACCGGCAGATTTTAATGGTGGATTGCGGCTCCGTCAGCCGCTACGCCCGCCGCGGTGAAGAGGAGATTGACCGCCGTTTTAACGAAATTTTCAGCCGTTACGGTCCCGCCGCCCAGCGCCAGTTTCTGCTCACGCACTACCACCGCGACCACATGAGCGGCTTTTTAAAGCAAGTCAAGAAGGATCCCGGCTACTTTGACCGCGTATACCTCCCCGCCCTCCCGTGCGATAAGCGCGGCGTAAATCCCGTTTTGGAATTCGCCGTGTTCGCGCATTTTTTCGCCGTGCCGCAAAGTGACTTCGCGCAGGTGAACACCACCTGCCTGCGTATTTTCGACGCGCTCAATGATTCTGTCGGCGCAGACCGCATTTTCACGCTCGGCGGCGGCGACATCTTCACATTTGACGGCGCGTTTTACGAGGTGCTCTCCCCCGCGCGTAACGAGCCCTTCCCGTTCGATGCCATCCTGACGGAAGCCGTCGAAAACCTCAATATCTGCCTCTCTTCCCCGTTTCACACCGGGCGCGAAACGGAGTTTTTGGAGAGGAAGGATGCGTTCGTTAAGCTCTACATGCAGTGTCAAACAGCCTTCGCGCCGTCTGACCGCGCCACGCCAGGCAGACGGCGCATCTTGCTCGATTCTCTCCGCGACCTCTTAGGCCGCATGGAGGATATGCGCAGTGACCTCGCCCATTCCCCCGCCGCGCCGGATATTCAGGACATTTTAAATCAATCCGTCGTGCGCAACGTCTACACCGAAACGCAGAACGACCTCTCCCTCGTCTTTCACAACCGCCGAAGCCGCGGCCCGTCGAACCTTGATATTTTAATGACCGGCGACGTGTCCGACGAAGTGTTGCGCCGCATCTCCGGGAAGCTGTTTGACGGCTACTACATCGTCAAAGCGCCGCACCACGGCACAGAAAGCCACTTTTCAAACGTCATCGGCGACCTCGCCGTTGCGCACCTGCTCATCTCTAACGGTGATTACCACGCGGGCGGCGAAATTTCCCAGCGCTACATCGATATGGAGTGCATCAAGCACTGCACAAACGCCGGGGCATGCCGCTGGCGCGACATCGCGGGTGGGTGCTGCAACCGACTGCAACGGTGCTACGAGCAGCCCGCTTCCGGCTCCCTGACGCTCAAATGCGCCGCAGCCGCCGGCGAGCGACGCACGCCGTGCAATATCTATGTATTCGGCCACAGCGGCGTTTTGGGCTGCCACTGCGACCGCGGGTAGTTACTTCAACATGTTCTCTACGCCGTCAATGAGCTGCCCCACCGTGTGCACGGCCTTGGCGGTGCTGCGGCGCATCTCTTTTGTGCGCGCCTTGGCGGATTTCTTCCCGCCGTTCATCATCGCGGACGAAACGGCAGCCACGGCAGCACCTGCGGCAATGCCGAGACCCACGCCCTTCACAACGTTCATGCTCTGCTTATACATGGCATCAAACCTCCAGATCCAGATTGCGGCTTTTAAAACATACAAAACAGCCGTCACGTTTAGTTTCCCCCTTTTTACAAAAACATACATCATTCTTCCCGAAAGGACTTTGACAGCAATGATTTTGAATATCGTTATGGTCGAGCCGGAGATCCCCCAAAACGCCGGCAACGTCGCGCGCACCTGCGCCGCCACGGGCGCAAGGCTGCACCTTGTGGGCCCCATGGGCTTTAAGATCGACGACAAAAAGCTAAAGCGCGCCGGTCTCGATTATTGGCATTTGCTCGACATCACCTATTATGACTCGCTCGACGAGTTTTTTGCAAAAAACAGCGGTGAATTCTTCTTTTTCTCCACAAAATCCGTCCATAAGCACACGGATATACACTATCCCGATAATTGCTACCTCTTCTTCGGCAAAGAGACAGCCGGTCTGCCGGAAGACCTGCTTTTCAAAAACAAAGACCGCTGCGTGCGCATCCCCATGATTTCGGAAGCGCGCAGCTTAAACCTCTCCAACAGCATCGCCATCGGCGTTTACGAAGTCCTGCGCCAGTGGGATTTTCCCGCGCTTTCCGAAGCCGGTCGCCTGCGCGGCTACGACTGGGACGCGGCAGACGCGAACGGTGCGAAATAAAAACCCGTACAAAATCGCAAAAATGAAAAATTTGCGCTAAAAAGTGTGCAATTTGCGCGTTATCTCTTGAAATCATCTTCCGTTTGGTATAAAATAAATTTTGTAGGCGGTGTTGTCCGCCAACCAAACGTATAACCGTAACTCAATATATTTCTTAAAGGAGTGTACGAAAATGAACTACCTCAACAAGAAAACCGTAGAAGACATCGACGTTGCCGGTAAGCACGTTCTTGTCCGCTGCGATTTCAACGTCCCGATGAAGGACGGTGTCATCACGGACACAAAGCGCATCGTCGGTGCGCTGCCCACCGTTAAGTATCTCGTAGACCACAACGCAAAGGTCATCCTCTGCTCCCACATGGGTCGCCCGCACAACATCTTCAACGACGTTGTAAAGCTCGACAAGAAGGAGAAGAAGAAGATCGACGCTATGCCGGAGGCAGAGCAGGCCGAAGCAACCGCTAAGGCACTCGAAGCTGCTAAGGGCGACGTGAAGAAATTCTCCCTGGCGCCTGTCGCAGCAGAGCTTTCCAAGCTCCTCGGCAAGGAAGTCATCATGGCAAAAGACGTTGTCGGCCCGGACGCTAAGGCTAAGGCTGCAGCTCTGAAGGACGGCGAAGTCCTCATGCTCGAGAACGTTCGCTTCCACGCAGAAGAGACCAAGAACGACCCGGATTTCGCTAAGGCACTCGCTTCCATGGCTGAGATCTATGTCAACGATGCATTCGGCACCGCACACCGTGCACATGCTTCCACAGCAGGCGTTGCAGATTACCTCCCGGCTGTCTGCGGCTACCTCATCCAGAAGGAGATTTCCATCATGGGCGGCGCGCTTGAGAACCCGAAGCGTCCGTTCGTTGCAATCCTCGGCGGCGCTAAGGTTTCCGATAAGATCGGCGTCATCAACAACCTGATTGAAAAGGTCGACACACTCATCATCGGCGGCGGCATGGCTTACACCTTCTTCAAGGCTCTCGGTCACGAGATCGGCACCTCTATCTGCGAGGACGACAAGGTTGAGCTCGCTAAGGAAATGATGGACAAGGCGAAGGCTAAGGGCATCAACTTCCTCATCCCGGTCGATAACGTTGTTGCAACCGAGTACAGTGCAGACTCCGAGTGGAAGATCGTCGATTCCGACGACATTCCGGAAGGCTGGATGGGTCTGGATATCGGCCCGAAGAGCCGCGAGCTGTTCGCAAACGCCGTGAAGAACGCAGGCACCGTTGTTTGGAACGGCCCGATGGGCGTTTCCGAGTGGGAAAACTTCGCAAACGGCACCATCGCGGTTGCAAAGGCAGTTGCAGACAGCAACGCGATCTCCATTATCGGCGGCGGCGACTCCGCTGCGGCTGTTGAGAAGCTCGGCTTCGCGGATAAGATGACGCACATCTCCACGGGCGGCGGCGCTTCTCTCGAATTCCTCGAGGGTCTTGAGCTCCCCGGCATTGCTTGCCTCAACGAGAAATAATTAAAAGCATGAACGGGAGCGGAGCTTGCCTCTGCTCCCGTATTGTTGTCTCAATAAAAACGGTTTTTAACCGACGGAAAGGAATAGAAAATCATGAACAAGGCTGTTAGAAAGGCTGTTATCGCCGGCAACTGGAAAATGAACAAAACCCCTGCGGAGGCAAAGGAACTCATCACCGCCATTGCTCCGCTCGTTAAGGACGCAGGCTGCGACGTTGTCGCTTGCGTGCCGTATGTAGACATCGCAACCGCTATTGAGGCGGCTAAGGGCACCAACATCAAGATCGGCGCAGAGAACTGCCACTGGGCGGTCAGCGGCGCTTTCACCGGCGAGATTTCCGCAGAAATGCTGAAGGCTTGCGGCGTTGAGTACGTCATCACCGGCCACAGCGAGAGAAGAACCTACTTCGGCGATACCGACGTTACGGTTCAGAAGAGAACAAGAGCTGCGCTTGACGCAGGCCTCACCGTCATCGTTTGCGTAGGCGAGTACCTCGAGCAGCGCGAGCAGGGCATCACCGATGAGCTCGTTGCCATGCAGACAAAGATCGCACTCGGCGGCGTAACCGAAGAAGAGCTTAAGCGCATCATCATCGCTTACGAGCCGGTTTGGGCCATCGGCACCGGCAAGACCGCCACGGCAGAGCAGGCAAACGAAGTTTGCGCTGTCATTCGTGCGACCGTCAAGTCCCTCTACGGCGAAAAGGCTGCAGAAGGCATCACCGTTCAGTACGGCGGCTCCATGAACGCAGGCAACGCAGCTGAGCTTCTTGCACAGCCGGACGTTGACGGCGGCCTCATCGGCGGCGCTTCCCTGAAGCCGAACGACTTCGCAGCCATCGTAGACGCAGCCACCAAGGGCTGATTTTTCCACCGAAAGATTTTTTCCAGTTGAAAGGAAAGGCATCTCCACTATGAAAAGACCTGTTGTACTCATGATTCTGGACGGTTTCGGAATTGCTAAAACGGAGGGCAACGCGATTGCCGCCGCTAAGAGACCGAACCTCGATAAGCTGTTCTCTGAAAACCCGATTACAAAGATCGGCGCTTCCGGCATGGACGTCGGTCTGCCGGACGGCCAGATGGGCAACAGCGAAGTCGGCCACACCAACATCGGCGCAGGCCGCATCGTTTATCAGGAGCTTACCCGCATCACGAAGGCGGTACAGGACGGTTCTTTCTTTGAGAACGAAGCGCTCGTACACGCCATGAATAACGCAAAAGAAAACGGCACCGCGCTGCACCTCATCGGCCTGCTTTCCAACGGCGGCGTGCACAGCCACAACCAGCACCTCTACGGTCTGCTGGAAATGGCAAAAAAGATGGGCGTTGAAAACGTCTATGTTCACGCCCTGCTCGACGGCCGCGATGTTCCGCCTTCCTCCGGCAAGGACTTCGTCAAGGAGCTCATGGAGAAGATGAAGGAAATCGGTGTCGGCAAGGTCGCAACGGTCATGGGCCGTTACTATGCGATGGACCGCGACAACCGCTGGGAGCGCGTAGAAAAGGCTTACAACGCCATGGTTTGCCGCGAAGGCGAAGAGTTCGCGTGCCCGGTTTGCGCTGTATCGAAATCCTATGAAAATGAAGTCACGGACGAGTTCGTCGTGCCGTGCGTCATCAAGGGCGGCGCTCCGGTCGCATCCGGCGATTCCGTCGTGTTCTTCAACTTCCGCCCGGACCGCGCAAGAGAGATCACCCGTACATTCGTAGACCCGGATTTCTCCGGCTTCACCCGCAAGAATGGCTTCTTCCCGCTCACCTACGTCTGCATGACGCAGTATGACGCCACGATGCCGAACGTTGAGATCGCATTCAAGCCGCAGAGCCTTAAAAACACCCTCGGCGAGTACGTCTCCGATAAGGGCCTCAAGCAGCTCCGCATTGCCGAAACCGAGAAGTATGCGCATGTCACATTCTTCTTCAACGGCGGCGTCGAGAAGCAGTATCCGGGTGAGGACCGCATCCTCGTCAAGTCCCCGAAGGTCGCAACGTATGACCTCCAGCCGGAAATGAGCGCTTACGAAGTCACGGATAAGATGGTTGAGGCCGTCAAGTCCGGCAAGTACGATATGATCATTCTGAACTTTGCAAACTGCGACATGGTCGGCCACACCGGCGTGTTCGAGGCTGCAAAGGCTGCCGTTGAGGCTGTCGATACCTGCGTCGGCAAGGTCGCAGCAGCCATCGACGAGATGGGCGGCGTGCTGCTCATCACCGCCGACCACGGCAATGCAGACAAGATGGTTGATGATGACGGTGAACCGTTTACCGCACACACCACAAACCCGGTTCCGTTCTGCGTTGTCGGTTATCCGTGCAAGCTGCGTGAGGGCGGCGTTCTCGCGGACATCGCACCCACCATGCTGAAGATCATGGATCTGCCGCAGCCGGAAGAAATGACAGGCAAGAGCATCATTCTCTAATTCGATCTTGCTCTAAAATCAAAGCATTATAAACAGTCTCCCTTTGTGTTTCGGCACAGAGGGAGATTTTTTGTTCTATTTTTTTTCTAACAATTTTTAAATATATATTGACAAACCCTCCTATACATGATATCATGCAAGTGTAATATATTACCAAAAAAACATATGCACAGGTGATATTTTTCAGCAAAAAGTTCAAGCTCAATTCATAACACAAATTCATTTGCACCGCCGTATCCGTCAGCGTAGCCACAAATCCTAACATCATCATAGGAGGTCGTTTTATGAAAAAGCTCGCATTGGTTTTGTCCCTTGTTTTGATGCTCACGTTTGTCGGCTGTTCGTCTAAGACAACCGTGAAAGAGACAGACGCTTTCCGATTCGATTCCAAGACCGGCTATGCGTATTCCACTGCGCCGTTCGGCATCGACACGACGGAGCTTGAATCCGCTATCGGCTCTAAGCTGACAATGGTCAGCGAAAGCCCCGCGACAGCGCCTTTCGCATATACGAATTATTTGTCGGAGGACATCGTGCAGTCCGCAGGCTGCTCCGGCAAATTTGATGCGCAGTTTGACGAAAACGACAAGCTGTTTTCGGTGACGTTCCACGAACAGCTTGCGCGCGGCACGGCAGAAGAGCATTTTGAAGCCGCAAGCAAACGCTTCACCGAAACCTTCGGCGCACCTGCCGTTCAAGACGACAACGGTACCGGCACTCAATATCTCGAGTGGCAGGATAAAAGCAGTGGCACGGCGCTGGGGCTTACATATTCCGATCTCGGCACGACCGATCCGACCTTGATGATCTCCGTCTTTGAGAAGTCCCGCTACGTCGAAGCCGGAACAGGCGAGTGGAAATAAACTTAAATATATTAGAAGTTGATCTATAAACAAAATCTCCCTTGGCTTTTTGCCATGGGAGATTTTTGCCATTTTGCGGATAAATTGATATTTTTAATAGAAGATATTGAAAAATCAGCAAAGATGCTCTTTGTCGCTTAACTGTGCTTCTTTGCTGCTTTAGCCGTATTTTTTACCGAATAAAGTTCGTTGCGATGCGCTGTTCCGTTTCCGGCAGGCCAAATTTTTCCTTACCGAGCGCAATGCTCTTCATCAAAAAAGTCATATTTCTCGCCAAGGTGCGCATGGTTTGTAGACCCTCCAAATCCTCTTTCGCCTCGCCTAGTGCGAGGCCGTGAATGCTGTTCCAATACTGACTGGACGCGACGGGCATGCCGGAGATCGTAAAGAATTTGTTGAGTTCGTCGAACGTGGCGGAAAGGCCGCCGCGGCGGGCAGCCACAACGGCGGCGCCGACTTTCATCGTTTTATCGAACGGAGTGCTGTAAAACAGGCGCGTCAAAAGCGCGACAAGTGTTGCGTTTGCGGAGGCATAATACACCGGACTGCCGACGACAAGACCGTCCGCTTCCGCAAATTTCGTCGCAACTTCGTTGACAAGATCGTTAAAAACGCAGTGCCCCAGCTTAGAACATTGCCCGCATGCCACACATCCTCGGATGTCTTTGTTGCCGACATGAATAACTTCCGTTTCGATACCTTCTTTGTTGAAAATATCCACCATTTCATGCAGGGCAACAGCAGTATTGCCGTTCGCCTTCGGGCTTCCGTTTAAGAGTAAGACTTTCATTTTCCATTTTCCTTTCTTTGTGTTTTGTTGTTTTCTGTATACGCACGCAGATTACTCTGCGTTTGATCCGTTAAATTTTTGAAAGGCTTATGCGCGTGGCGGGCGCTTTCTTTTTCGTTCCAATCGGCGATGACCTCGCGCATGCGCTTGTTCGCTTCATCGACCTCCACCTTGAATTCGGAGGCCGTAACACGACGCGCGCCGTGACCGAGTACGATCATCTGCTCTGCGCCGTCGGACGTGGCGACGCGCACACGGTGCTTTTTGCTGATCTCAAACGTGGCGCGCTCAATGTAGGTATCTGCCGTTTCCGCCTGCTTTGTGAACACAACGGAAATGTTGTGGTAGCGGATAACGTCCTCCACGTCACGCGGGACGCGATAGGCATCGAAAACGAGGATGCACGTGCTGCGGCTGAAGCTCTGATAATTGCAGATTTTATCCATTAAAATCTGTCGAGCGGTGTCGATGTCCTTTTCGGCGACCTTATTTAAATCGTCCCACGCAAAGAGAATATTGTAGCCGTCGATGAGGAGATACTCAGGCTCGAAGACCTTTTCCGGCACCTTCCATTCCCCTTTTCCGCTGCTTTCTGCGGCGCGGACGGCGTTTTGCGGCTGCATATCGCGGCGTCGGATAGGGCCGTAGGTGCGCTCAAAAATGGCGCGCAGCTCATCGTCGAACACAGGCGGCAGCTGTGCGGCGGCGCGCACGGGAGCTTCGGTTTCGGCAGATTTTGTTCCCGGCTTTTCGGGCTTCCATCCACTTTCGAGGTGCATGTGGGAAGCCGCCTCGCGCCACGGCACAACGAAGCCGGAGCCGTGCGAACAGAAGACGGAATCGCCGGTGTTCTCCAAATCATGCTCGGCATCGTAGCCGATATGCTCGATGACCTCTTCGGCATTATGGCACGGCAAGTAGCCCTTCGGCATACAAATAAGGCTGCCAAGCCCGCGCGTGTACGATGCGACCTCCAAGGTGTAACCCTGCATTTCGGAGACGGGCGCAAAGCCCGTGATGACGGCATTTTCACCCTCGGTCTGCGGCGGCTCGAACTCCGCGCAAAGGCGCTGCATGTCCGAAATGGCGCGGCCGACCTGCGACTGCGGAACCTCTAATCGGAAATCGTACCACGGCTCTAAAAGCACGCTTTTCGCCTGTAATAAGCCGTGGCGCACGGCGCGATAGGTGGCCTGACGAAAATCGCCGCCCTCGGTGTGCTTTAAATGCGCACGGCCGATGAGAAGCGTGATTTTCATATCCGTGATGGGCGAGCCGGTCAGCACGCCGGGGTAGCTGCGCTCCTCAAGGTGCGTTAAAATGAGATTCTGCCAGTTGCGGTCAAGCACATCCATGCTGCACACGGTGCCGAAACGCATACCGCTGCCGCGCTCGCCGGGCGCTAAGAGCAGGTGCACCTCGGCGTAATGGCGCAGGGGCTCAAAATGCCCCATGCCTTCGACGGGTTCTTCGATCGTCTCGCGGTAGACAATGCTGCCGGTACCGAACGTGACCTCCATTTTAAAGCGCTCTTTTAAGACGCGCTGCAAAACTTCAAGCTGCACCGCGCCCATAATCTGCACGTGAATTTCGTGTAATTGCTCGTTCCACACGACATGAAGCTGGGGGTCTTCTTCCTCCAAAACGCGCAAACAGCGCACGGCGGTGTGCGGCTCCATGCCGTCCGGCAAGAAGACCTGATACGTCAAAAAGCTTTCAAGCACGGGCGCGGGGGTGTCTTCCTCCGCACCGAGTCCCTGCCCGGGATACGTGTGCGTGAGGCCCGTTACGGTGCACACGCCACCCGCGGTGACTTCCTCCGCAAGGCGGAATTTCCCACCGGAATAGATGCGGAGCTGGTCGGCTTTTTCTGCCCATACGTTTTCGCCCGCGCCGCCTTTAAGGACCATTTTAACGGGCAAAGCGCCGCCTGTGATCTTCAAATACGTAAGCCGTGCGCCCTGATTATCGTGTGCGATTTTGAAGACCTTTGCGCCGAAAGCCTTAGGGTATTCGGGCATTTCGGTGTACATTTCAAGACCGTTTAAAAGTTCTTTTACGCCGTCTAACTTCAAAGCCGAGCCGAACCAGCACGGAAAAAGCTTGCGATTTTTGATGAGGCGTTTAATCTCGGGACATTCGACTTCGCCCGTTTCGAGGTAATGGGCGAGCGTGTCTTCGTCACAAACGGCGATGTTTTCATCGCGTTCCGCTTCGGGAGATGTGAAATCGACGCAACCGGTGCTGAGCTTTTGCAGTTCGGCTAAGACTTTATCGTGGTCTGCGCCGTCGAGATCCATTTTGTTGATGAAAAGGAACGTGGGGACGTTATAGCGCTCCAAAAGCCGCCACAGCGTACGCGTGTGGCTCTGCACACCGTCTGTGCCGCTGATGACGAGCACAGCGTAATCGAGTACCTGAAGCGTACGCTCCATTTCGCTGGAAAAATCGACGTGACCGGGGGTATCGAGCAGCGTAAACGCGGTATGTTCGAGCGGTAAAACGGCCTGCTTTGAGAAAATGGTGATGCCGCGCTCGCGCTCCTGCACGTCGGTATCGAGAAACGCGTCCTGATGATCGACGCGCCCAAGACGGCGGAGCTGCCCGCCTTCATACAGCATCGCTTCCGAAAGTGTGGTCTTGCCGGCATCGACATGCGCCAAAAGCCCAAGGCATATTTGGTTTTTCGTTGTGTTTCGCTTCTGCTCGCTCATGAAAAGTGTCTCCCTGTACCGCCGTTAAAATTAAACTTCGATTTAATAAACAGTATACCACTTTTTGAAGATACTGACAATATCTCGCGCGGAAGAGAGTCGAAATTAGGCGGCGCAAACCAAGATTTGCTATTGAAAAAAACCGCGTTTTTTGCTATACTAAAAACAGATTTTTCGCGGGCAGATACCGAACGCCCGCTTTTTTACTGTATTCGGGGTGTATCGGAAAACAAGTTTACGGCTTTTCAAATGCACCCTAAAGGGGATTATTTTAGGACGCATGAGACGTATGAATTAAGGAAGGGGAATGACCATGAAGAAAATCGGTTTTGACAGTCAGAAGTATATCGAGCTGCAGTCTGCACGTATTCGCGAGCGCATTGACCAGTTCGGCGGCAAGCTGTATCTGGAATTCGGCGGCAAGCTGTTTGACGATTTCCACGCTTCACGCGTGCTGCCGGGCTTTGAGCCGGACAACAAGATCAAGATGCTTTTGGCGCTGAAAGACCAGGCGGAGATTGTCATTGCGATCAACGCGAACGACATTGAGAAAAACAAGCGCCGCAGCGACCTTGGCATTACGTATGACACGGACGTCATCCGTTTGATTGATATTTTCCGCGGCTTCGGCTTATATGTGGGCAGCATCACGCTGACGCAGTACGCAGACCAGCCCTCCGCGGCGATTTTTGAGCAGCGCATGAAGACACTGGGGCTGAAGGTCTACCGCCAGTACCGCATTCCGGGGTACCCCTCCGACGTGAAGCTCATCGTAAGCGACGAGGGCTACGGCCGCAACGACTACATTGAGACGACGCGCTCCCTTGTTGTGGTGACGGCGCCGGGCCCGGGCAGCGGCAAAATGGCAACCTGCCTTTCGCAGCTTTACCACGAGCACAAACGCGGCATTAAGGCGGGCTACGCGAAGTTTGAGACCTTCCCCATTTGGAACCTTCCCTTAAAGCACCCGGTGAACCTTGCCTATGAAGCGGCGACGGCTGACCTGAATGACATGAACATGATCGACCCGTTTCACCTTGAGGCGTACGGTGAGACAACTGTAAACTACAACCGCGACATTGAAATCTACCCCGTGCTGCGCGCAATGTTTGAGCAGATTTACGGCGAATGCCCGTACGCGAGCCCGACGGACATGGGCGTGAACATGGCGGGTCTGTCCATCATCGACGATGAAGTGTGCCGCGAAGCCTCGAAGCAGGAGATTATTCGCCGCTACTTTAAGACGGCGTGCCTTGTGCGCCAAGGCCTTGCTTCCGAAGCGGAATTACAGAAAATCGAGAACCTGATGCGCCAGCTGAAGTTGGAGCCGGAGAATCGCCCGGTCGTGCTCGCAGCATTGAAGCGCGCGGAAGCGACAGGACAGCCCGCGGCAGCTTTAGAGCTGCCGGACGGCACGATTGTGACGGGGCGCACATCGGAATTGCTGGGTGCTTCCTCTGCGTTGACACTGAACGCTTTGAAGATGCTTGCAGGCATTCCGCACGAGGTGAAGCTCATCTCGCCGACGGTCATTGCGCCTATTCAGACGCTGAAAACCGACTACATGCAGAGCCGAAACCCGCGCTTGCACACCGATGAGATGTTGGTGGCGCTCGCCATCAGCGCGGCGACCGACGAAAACGCGATGCGCGCCATGCAGAAGCTGGACGAGCTGAGCGGCTGTGATTTGCACTCCAGCGTAATCCTCGGCACGGTAGACGACAGCGTATTCAAACGCCTTGGCATCAACGTGACGTGCGAAGCAACGTATGAGGACAATAACCTCTACCACAAATAATCTTTCTTGTAATATAAAACCGCTCGAAGCCGTAAAGCCCGAGCGGTTTTTGTTATAGGAATTTTCGGATTTAAATTGTAAAATAGCGGCCGGTAATGATCTTTTGCACAAGATTCGAAATTTTGCGGCTATCCGTAAAATCATCCTTGCGAATAGCGTAAACCACCATGCTGATGATCGCGCCGGCAAGAAATGAAATGGCGTAATCACGGTCTTCGTGGTCATAAGCGTGGAAAATATTGTCCAAATGCAGGAGATACGCTTCCGATTTTTCGCGAGCCAATGTATCCAGATGATTTTCGACCAGAAGACTGAGGAGTTTTTTCTGCTCCACAAAACACTCCATAATAGAATCACATAGACTGCGAATGGTGTAAGCGCGCTTTTCCGCAATGAATCGTTTGCGGTATTCTTCAAAAAGCCGGTCGAGCCGACGCCCAATGACCTCTTCCTTATTTTCAAACAGCGAGTAAAACGTCTGGCGTGAAACGCCGGCGTGGGCACAAACGGCTTTTATCGTGATTTTTTGAAACGGCTCTTCCTCCATAAGTGCTAAAAGTGCCTCTGTGATGAGGTTCTGCGATTGCAGCGCCGTTGGATTTTTTCCCTGATACATAGACATTCCCTCCTGTTTCGTCAATATTTTCACTCAACTTGGACAAATGTCAAATTGACAAGTGTCAATGGTTCATATTATAATGACTTTATAAGAGGTTGTCAAGACGAGACTCTCGGCAAAATTGTGAATTTTTTGTGGCGCGAAATTTTTGGGGAGTGTGTGAAAAACATGGAAGTGCGCGACGCTTTATATATTATTTTCGGGTATCTCCTGGGCAGTATTTTGTTTGCGCGGCTCGGTGGGCTGATCTTTAAAAAGACAGACATTATGGCGGAAAGCCCGGACAAGAACCCGGGCACAATGAATGCGTTTACATACGGTGGGTTCCGGTGCGGCGTGTTTACGCTGTGCGGCGACCTGTTCAAGGGCTTTTTGCCGGTTTTTTTGTACCGCAGCGGAGAACTGCCCGAAAACCCGCTGATGCTCTCTTTTGTGATGGCGGCGCCGGTCTTGGGCCATATTCTGCCGTTTTATGACATTAAACACGGCGGCAAAGGCATTGCGGCAACGTTTGGGTGCTTTTTGGGGCTGCTGCCGCACTGGATCCCTCTGTGCGTTTTGGCGAGCATCTTCATTTTCTTTTCGTGCGTTGTTAAAATCAACCCGAACTATTACCGCACAGTGGCGACGTATATCCTGGCGGCCATTTGCACGGTTTGGCTGGAGCCAAACCGCTATATCGTCTTCGGCTTTTTGCTGATTGCGGCTTCGGTGCTCGCAAAGCTCTTTATGAGTGCCGAGGAAAAAGAACACTTTGAGGTGAAACTTGCATGGAAGCACTGATTTTATCCTGCAGCACGGGCGGCGGGCACAACACGGCGGCACAAGCGGTTTTTGAGGCGCTGACGGAACGCGGGCACCACGCCGTGCGCATGGACCCGTACACGCTGGTGAGCGAGGAGCTTGCAAATAAAGTCGGGCAGACCTATATAAAGTTGGTACAGAAAAGCCCGAAGCTGTTTGGCGCGGTCTATGACCTCGGTAACGCGTACCGTAAGCTGCCGGGGCGCTCGCCGGTGTACCACATCAACGGCAAAATGGCGCCGTACATGCAGAAATACCTTGCGAAACACCTAACGGACGTGATCGTCTGCACGCATTTGTACCCGGCGGAGATTTTGACGCACATGCGGCTAAACGGCATGGAAACGCCGCCGTTTGTGTTTATTGCGACGGACTACACTTGCGTTCCGTTTACGGAGGAATCGGACTGCGACTTGTACGTGACGCCCTCCCCGCTTTTGAGCAGCGATTTCACCGGGCGAGGCATTCCTGCGGAAAAATTGCGGCCGCTGGGCATCCCGGTGCGGCTGGATTTTTCCGATGATACCATCACGAAAGACAGAGCGCGGGAAGCGCTTAACTTGCCGAAAGACAGGCGCACGTTGCTGCTTTCCGGCGGGAGCATGGGCGCGGGGGCAATTATTAATGCCGTGCGGGCACTGCTGCCGTATTTGAAGCAAAATGCAAACTGCGACCTCAACATTTTGTGCGGCAGCAATGAGGCGCTGTTTGACAGCGTGGAAACTGAATTTGCAGAAAATGGGCAAATCACGCCGATGCACAGCACGAACAAAATGGCACTGTATTTAAAGGCAAGCAACGTATTTATCTCGAAGCCGGGCGGACTTTCATCTACGGAGAGCGCCGCGGCGGGCGTGCCGCTTGTGCACATTTCGCCGATACCCGGGTGCGAAAGCCGCAACGCGGAGTTTTTTGCCAAGGAGGGTATCGCCGTAAAGGTGGAAAACACAGAAACAGAGCTTTTGTCGGCGGTGGAAAGGCTTTCGGAGCCGGGAAATGCAGAAGAAATGCGCAAACGGCAGAAAGCAGTTATCAATCAAAATGCAGCCATGGATATTTGCGAGCTGTTGGAAACGGTAGCACAGTGATGACGCAAAACGTGGGTTAAAAGTTTTTGATCGACCTTTTTCCAAAAAAGGTCGCGGATTCTTAGGGCTGAGCCCTAAGCCGAACTCCGCAGAGTTCGGAATACTTTTGCCTAACTCAAAACCAGGAAGGTAGATTTGAACGTCCGGGGGACGTTCAAATTGTAGGGAACCCAGTTGCATGGGTTCCCTGAAAGAGCGGCTTTGCGCCGCTCTTTTTATATACACAGTTTTTTTCTAAGTGAAAGGTACCGTGAAGTTCATTAGCACGCTGTATCACTTCCTTTCCCTCTGTCAGAGGGAGCCGACATAAAAAGAGCCACTGTGATTACTCGCAGTGGCTCTTAAACACCTTAAATTTAAATTTAGAAACGATCGCGCTTGACGTAAGACGTATGCAGCAGCTCGTGTGCCTTATGGCAGCCGGGCTCGCCGCCCATCCATTCGTAGCACTCCTTGACGACGGGGTTCAGGTGGCTCTTTCTGAGCGTCTTGGCCGCGTCCTCATCGTAGAGGGCTTTTGCACGCAGGGCCTTAATGTCCGTGAAGCTGCGAACCGTAGACGGCTGAATCGGCTGGCCGCCGCCGTTTACGCAACCGCCTGGGCAGCACATGACTTCCACGATGTGGTAGTCGGCTTCGCCGCTTTCGATCTTCTTGAGCAGCTCGTTTGCGTTATTCAGACCGCTGACAACAGCGACCTTGACATCCATGCCGGCAACCTTGTAAACAGCTTCCTTGAAGCCCTTCGTGCCGCGAATCTCTTTGTACTCGATGTTGTCGTGGTCGACGCCCTCAAGTACATCGGCTGCGGTACGGAGCGCTGCTTCCAGAACGCCGCCCGTCGCGCCGAAGATCGTAGCTGCGCCGGTGGAAACGCCCATAACCGGGTCAAAATCCTCTTCCGGCAGTCTTGCGAAGTTGAGCTGTGCCATCTTGATCATGCGGGCAAGCTCGCGGGTGGTAATGGAGATATCAACGTCCGGCACACCGGCTGCGTCTTCGTCGTCACGGTTGATCTCGAATTTCTTCGCGACGCACGGCATGACGGAAACGGAAACGATGTTGTTCGGATCGATGCCTTCTCTTTCCGCAAACCACGTTTTGATGAGCGCACCGGTCATCTGCTGCGGGGACTTGCAGGTGGAGAGGTTTTCTGTGAGGCTCGGGAAGTAGTGCTCGCAGAACTTGACCCAGCCCGGAGAGCAGGAGGTGATGATCGGCAGCTTGCCGCCGTTCTTCACGCGGTCAATGAACTCGTTAGCTTCTTCCATGATGGTCATATCGGCACCGAAATCGGTATCGTAGACCTTATCAAAGCCAAGGCGGCGCAGGGCTGCGACCATCTTGCCTTCTACGTTCGTGCCGATCGGCATACCGAACTCTTCGCCGAGCGCTGCGCGCACAGCCGGAGCCGTCTGCACGACAACGACCTTTTCCGGATCGTTGATGGCATCGATGACCTGCTGGGTATTGTCCTTTTCGGTGAGGGCACCTGTCGGGCAGGCTACGATACACTGACCGCAGGAAACGCAGGCCACTTCGCTGAGCGGCATCTCAAATGCGCAGCCGATCTCGGTATCGAAACCACGGTTGTTCGCGCCGATGACGGCGACGTGCTGCTGCTGGCAGGCTGCCACGCAGCGGCGGCACAGGATGCACTTTGCATTATCTCTTTCGAGGTGCAGGGTGCTGTAATCCTTTTTGCCGGCGGGAACGGCGCCTTCGTAGCGGTTCTCGCTGTCGATGCCCATATCGTTGCAGAGCTTCTGCAGCTCGCAGGTGCCGCTTCTCTTGCAGGAGAGACATTTGCGGTCATGCACGGAGAGCAAGAGCTCCAGTGTCATTTTTCTGGATTTCTGAACCTTCGGCGTATTGGTGAAGACCTCCATACCCTCGTTTACCGGGTACACGCAGGCGGCAACAAGCGATTTTGCGCCCTTAACTTCGACCATGCACATACGGCATGCGCCGATCTGGTTGACGTCCTTCAAGAAGCAAAGGGTGGGAATGTCGATTCCGGCTTCTCTTGCGGCTTCGAGGATCGTGCTGCCGGCAGCGACCTCGTAGGACATGCCGTTGATCTTAATATTTACCATATCCATGCTATTCTCAACTTCCTTCCTTACTTCTTTTCGATGGCGCCGAACTTGCACTTTTCACGGCAGACACCGCACTTGATGCACTTCTGCGTATCGATGACATGCGGCTCGCGGACGGTACCGGAGATGGCGCCGACCGGGCAGTTGCGTGCGCAGAGCGTGCAGCCCTTGCACTTGTCCGCATCGATGACGTAATTCGTGAGGGCCTTGCAGGCACCTGCCGGGCAACGATGCTCGGTGACGTGCGCAATGTACTCATCACGGTAATACTTGAGTGTGGAAAGAACCGGGTTCGGCGCTGTCTGGCCGAGACCGCAGAGGGAGTTTTCCTTAATGTAGTAGCAGAGCTCTTCGAGCTTATCGATGTCTTCGAGTGTGCCCTTGCCGCTTGTAATCTTGTTGAGGATCTCAAGCAGGCGCTTCGTGCCGACACGGCACGGGGTGCACTTGCCGCAGGATTCATCGACCGTGAACTCGAGGAAGAACTTTGCGATATCGACCATGCAGGTCGTTTCATCCATAACAATGAGGCCGCCGGAGCCCATCATGGAGCCAATGGCGATGAGGCTGTCATAATCGATCGGTGTATCGATGAGGGACGCCGGGATGCAGCCGCCGGAAGGACCGCCGGTCTGTGCAGCCTTGAACTTGTGGCCGCCCGGGATGCCGCCGCCGATTTCTTCGACAACTTCACGCAGGGTGGTACCCATCGGAACCTCAACAAGGCCGGTATTGTTAATCTTGCCGCCGAGTGCGAACACCTTGGTGCCCGCGCTCTTCTCTGTGCCGATGCTGCGGAACCACTGCGGCCCCTTGAGGAAGATCTGCGGGATGTTGGCATACGTCTCAACGTTATTCAGAACGGTCGGCTTCTGGAACAGACCTTTGAGTGCCGGGAACGGCGGGCGGCATCTCGGCTCGCCGCGCTTACCTTCGATGGAGGTCATAAGTGCAGTCTCTTCGCCGCATACGAATGCGCCGGCGCCGAGGCGGATCTCAAGGTCGAAATCAAAGCCGGAATCGAAGATATTCTTGCCGAGCAGGCCATATTCTCTCGCCTGGTTGATGGCAATCTGGAGACGGTGAACCGCGATGGGGTACTCTGCACGGATGTAGATGTAGCCCTGCGTTGCGCCGATGGCGTAACCGGCGATGGTCATGGCTTCGATGACGCTGTGCGGGTCGCCTTCCAGAATGGAACGGTCCATGAATGCGCCCGGGTCGCCCTCGTCGGCGTTACAACATACATATTTCTGATCGGCATCGTTTGCCGCTGCGAATTTCCACTTAAGACCGGTGGGGAAGCCTGCACCGCCACGACCGCGGAGGCCGGAATCGAGCATGGTCTGAATGACCTGCTGGGGCGGGATCTTCTCTGTGAGAATCTTGCCGACTGCCTGATAGCCGTCGAGCGCGATGTACTCGTCGATCTGCTCCGGGTTGATCACGCCGCAGTTGCGCAGTGCGACACGCATCTGCTTTGCGTAGAACGTGGTCTCGTTAAGGGATTTTGTAGTGCTTTCGTCGACGACCGTCTCCTTGTAGAGCAGGCGGCGAACGATACGTCCCTTGAGCAGGTGCTCTTCAACAATTTCCGGGACATCTTCCGGGGTGACGCGGCTATAGAACGCGCCCTCCGGGTATACGATCATGATCGGGCCGAGTGCGCACAGGCCGAAGCAGCCGGTACGAACAACGTTGACTTCCTGATCCAGACCTTTGGCGCTGATTTCCTCCTTCAGCTTTTCAATGATCTTTTCGCTGTTCGAGGACGTGCAGCCCGTACCGCCGCAGACCAGAACATTGGAACGAAACATAGTTTTACCTCCTTATTTCTGATTTGCACCGATGGTGTATTCCGTGACGACATTGCCGTTGACGATGTGATCGTTGACAACGCGCAGTGCCTTTTCCGGTGTCATTTTTACGTATGTAGTCTTGGTGCCGTTTTCATCGATAACTTCGACGATCGGCTCGAACTGGCAGATGCCGATGCAACCCGTCTGCGTGACCAGAACGTCGTGAAGCTCGCGTTTATTGACCTCATCCGAGATGGTGGTGAGAACCGGTCTTGCGCCTGCTGCGATGCCGCAGGTAGCCATGCCGACCAGAACACGTGTTTTCGCTTCGGAATTTTCGCGGACGTTGACCGCCATTTTTGCTCTATCTCGAATTGCCTGAAGTTCAGCTAATGATTTCATGTGGCTTTTCCTTTCTGCGCCTTGCGCATTGATACTACGAGAGCTACTTAAGCTCTTCCTCCGCCTCTGCAAGATACTCCCGAATCCACGCCGATACCGCAGGCTCCGTAAACGGAACGCCCTCCAGCTGCTCGCGCAGCATACGGGTATCGAGGGTGATCTCTTTTTCTTCAATGCTGTGGGTAAAGAGAAAATCGAGTTCGGGATTGCAGGTGATCAAAAGATGGATAACGGACGCGATGTCCCCGAGGGGGATCATATCGACATGCGAGGGACGAAACACAGCCGTGACTTTGGTGCCCTTCCCCTCTTCGGAATCAATCTGAAACGAGCCGCCCGTCATTTCCGCTTCCATTTTGAAAAGCGGCACGCCAAGCCCAACCTTGCGGGTGGTGCGTGTGGTGAAAAACGGATCGATGACGCTTTTGACCTGCTCCGCACTCATACCGCAGCCGTTATCCGTTATCGTGATGGTTAAGGTGTCGTGCTTTTTCGATTCCGCGACCTGCACCGTGATAAGCGATGCGCCCGCGCGAACGGAGTTCTGCACAATGTCCATCACATTCAACGAAAGCTCGCGCATGGCTTACGCTGTGTATTTTGCAAGAATCTTATCCACGTCCTCGGGAACGAGACGGCCGTAAACGTCTTCGTTGACGGTGAGGACCGGTGCAAGGCCGCAGGCGCCGATGCAGCGACATGCGGTGAGTGAGAACACGCCATCCGGCGTACATTCCTCCGGCTGGATGCCGAGCTTTGCAACGAGACGGTCGAGAACCTTATCTGCGCCCTTAACGTAGCATGCGGTGCCGAGGCAAATGGAAATGTTGTACTTACCCTTCGGAGTGAGCGAGAACTGAGAATAGAACGTGGAAACGCCGTAGACCTCTTCGAGAGATACATCGAGACCGCGTGCAATCTCCTTCTGCACTTCGATCGGCAGGTAGCCGTAGATATCCTGCGCCTTGTGCAGTGCAGCCATGACGGCGCCTTTTTCATTCTTGAGGCTCTCGATGACTGCGAGGAGCTTCTCATGCTGCTCGGGAGTATCGGTAAACGGAATGGTACTGATACGCTTTTGCATTTTATTTCCTCCCTGATAAAATTAAGTTTAAATTCAGGTATGGTTCGGTCTGCGCCCCTATTGGGCGAAGAGCTTTCATACATCTTTATGAATTATATCAAAATCGACATACATAATAATTCTAAAAAAGAATTAAAAACGAAAGTTTGTCAAACCCATGACGAAATTTTTGTCAGTTCTTTTAGCGTACAGCACAAAAATTTCGTTTTCAGGCATTTGTTAAAGTATACAAAAACAGTATAGATTTGCCGTGAAAAGGTTGAAATATCACTCATTTTATCGATATTTTATATCGATAAAAGTATATCTATTCCGTTTTTACCAGATTTGCAAAAGTTAGAAACAGCTAATTTTCAAAAGAGCGAGATTAACGAAATTTTATGCAATTTAACGAAAATCCGGCGATTTAGCCATGTTGGTAAAAATGACGAAAGCTGTGCGTTATGCGAAATTCGCATAGCACACAGCTTGGCGTTTTTTTCTTATAAAGCCTGAAATTTACCTGCACCGAACCCACGCAGCACATCTAAAAGCGCTTTGGCGGTTTTTTCCGGCAGCTCCACCGTTTGGTGTTCTTCGGGCATCAAATGCAGGTAATGCGCGTCAGAGCTGCGCAGAAGCACCATGCTTTCGAGCTCCGGGTGCAGAAGCCGCTGCTGTGCGGCATCGGCAGTAAGGGACAGCTCTGCTGCGGAAAACTGCGCTTCCGGCGGGATAGCACCGAGCGACGCAGTGACGCTGTACGCGTCTTTATCGACATGCGCGGGAAACGCCACGCCGTTAAACTCTTTCACGAGCGCCTGCACGTCGTTGATGCTGATGTCTGTTGCGGTAATGAGAAGCTCGGAAATTTCTCCGATCTTCTCGTCGTTTTCGTTTAAGACCCACTGCTCGCCGAAAATTTCCGGGCGGTTCGGCACCTTTGGAACGTGCGCACAGACGTATTTATCGAACGCGAGCGCGTCCTCGACCGTTTCAAACAGACAGACGACGTGTGCTTCTTCGGCGGTGCAGAGTTCCATACCGGGAATGACGAGCACGCCCGCGGCCTGCCCCACCTTTACGGCAGCGGGCGTATTGCGACAGGTATTGTGATCCGTAAGCGCGATGATGTCGCAGCCGAGCAGCGCCGCCATGTTGACGAGGTTGTTCGGCGTCATGTCCGTATCGCCGCACGGAGAAAGGCACGAGTGCAGGTGCAGGTCGTACCGATAGCTGTTCATACATTCACCCCAGTAATGAAGCGATTTTGAGCGCGGTTTCAAAGGCAGGCAGGGATGTACCGTACACGGCGATTTCCTGCTGCTCGGCACGCGCTTTGGCATCTGCATCCAAAGCGGCATCTTCCACAAGGATGATGCCTGCGGTATCGGCAAGCGATGCGACCGCGATGGCGTTGACGTTGCCCATAACAGTAAGCCACGCGTCGTCCGCTTTGGCTCTGCCCATGACCCAGCTTAAAAGATCGCCGCAGTAGCAGCCCTTCACTTCGCGCGTTGTATCTGTATTTTCGGTCAAAAGCTTCCAGCCGAGTGCTTCGGCCATTTCCTCTATCTGCATTTTACTTCCCCCTATTCGTCATCATTTGTGCGTTTGCCGCCGTCAAGGTCTAAATTTGAGAGCGAATCCGCAAAACGGCGGATCTCCTTGCGCAGGATGAACACGCAGTCTTCCTTGCGGCAGCTTCCGCGCACGGTGTCCTCCGCAAAGGCACGGCAGCTCGGTGCACCGCACGCGCCGCAATCGAGCCCCGGCAGCTCCGCTTCCACCTTGTCGATCTCCATCATCATTTCCATGGCGCGGGAAATATCCTCCGAAAGCGTTAAAACATTGGAAAACTCCAGCCCGCTGCCCCAGTTCATTTCCTCCGGGACGGTTTTGTTTTTCTCCAAGTGATTCTGCGAGACGGGCAGATATTTGCGCAATCTTTGCAATCTTGCAATGGCGACATACGGGTTTTCGACGCACAGCACGCCGCCGACGCAGCCGCCGGAGCAGGCGTTGAGCTCGATGAAATCCAGCTCACCGATGCGTTCGTCTTCAATCTCCTCCAAAACGCGGATGACGTTTTCGATGCCGTCCGCCGCGAGATATTTTTCTTTTAACAGCGCCGAGGATTCGCCGCCGGAGGTCGCCCAGCTGACACCGATAATGCCGGAATTTGAGAGCGATTCGAGATCTTTTGGCGTGAGCTTATCCATGCGGCTTGAAAGCTGCGGGAAAATTTCGCTGATGGCGATGGCGCCGTCTACCTCCGACTTTTCGATGCCGATGGGCATGCGAATATCCGTAACCTTTGCGGGACACGGCGTGATGAAAGAGCAGCCGATCTGCTCTTTCGGCAGGCCCGTTTTCTGCATGGCCTGCTGCTTTGCAATCCTTGCCGCAGTCTCCATGGGCGACAAAAGCGGCAGAACGTGGTCGCAGAGATCCGGGAAGCGGACGCGGATTAAACGCACGACAGCCGGGCAAGCCGAGCTGATGACGGGGCGCTGCAAGGTGCCGGCATCCATCAGGCGGCGGGTAGCCTCGCTGACAAGCTCTGCCGCGCCGGAAACCTCCATGACGTCATCGAACCCAAGCTTTTTAAGGCCGGATAAAACATAATCCTGATCGTCCAAATTATTAAACTGCCCATAAAGAGACGGTGCGGGCAGCGCGATTTTATATGTAAACTTTTCCAGCATGGAAAGGTGGTCATGCTTTGCACGCTTTGCGTGGTGCGGGCAGATGCGGATGCACTCTCCGCAATCGATACAGCGCTCGCTCATGATGACCGCTTTGCCGCTGCGCACGCGAATGGCTTCCGTTGGGCAACGCTTGATGCAGTTTGTGCAGCCTACGCACTTGCTTTCATCGAGCGTGACCGAGTGGAAAAAAATACCCAATCTAACGCGCCTCCTCCATTATCCTATGCAGAGCTTACGATTTTTCGCTCTGCGCGTAAACGACCATTTTGAGCGTGGTGCCCTGCCCCACGACCGAATCAATCGTCATTTCGTCGGAATACTTCTTCATGTTCGGCAGGCCCATGCCGGCGCCAAAACCAAGCGACCGCACGTTATCCGGCGCGGTGGACCAGCCCTCCTGCATGGCCTTTTCCACGTCTGCGATGCCGGGACCGTGGTCGGTGAGCACGATGACAACCTTATCCGGGTCCACGTCCACATTGGCTTCGCCGCCGCCCGCATGGATAACCATGTTGATTTCACCCTCGTACATGGCGATGGAAACGCGGCGAATGGCAGATGGGTTATAGCCGAGTTTCTTTAATTTATGCTTTACATCGCCCGAAGCTTCGCCTGCGCGGGTAAAATCATCGCCGGGGACTGAATACCGAAGTTGCAGCATACTCATGATACGTCACACCCGCCTTCTAATCCTTTTTCGTATAGGAGGCCGCACGCCGTGAACATTCTGTACGGCGTTGCGAGAATGGTGATGTCCTTTTGCCGTGCGAGCGACAACACGGTCTCATCCGGGCGCTTGCCGCGCACAAAGATGATGCAGTGCATATCCATCATTTCCGCCGTGCGTACCACCTGCGGATTGACAAGGCCCGTGAGCAGCACGGACTGATCCTTGACAAACGCCAGCACATCGCTCATCATATCGCTGCCGCATGCGGTTTTGACCTCTTCCTGAAGGTCGCCCTCCGCCAGTATTTCCGCCTTTAAAATGTTGACAATATTCTGTACCTTCATGAAAGCTTCACCCTTTCGCCGAGTTCGGACACGGGTCTGTTTGCTCTTTTTGAGCCTAAAGTGTCCTTGTATTCTGTTATTATACAAAAAGATTTCCAAAAAATCAATCCGTTATGGAAAATGTTCTGTACTTTTAGATAGTTTTTAAAGTGTTTTTTTGCCGCGTTTTTTGCCTTGCGGTCGAAAAATGCAGATTTGTCAACAGAAGGTGGACAATTTATTTGTATTTGTGCATGGGGCACGAACGAAATGCAGCATTCGATATTTGTCCACCGATTAGATACACCTGTTTTTATTCCGAAAACAAATTTATACTTGACATTTGCGTTTTGCTGTATGTATAATAGGGGAAACTTTACCGCAGTGCTATAAGAAATCACGGTAAAGCAAGGCAAATCTATTTTATTATCCGGTGCGATTTAACGCGCCAAAGAAAGGAAGATCTTACTATGAACCGTGTGTACAACTTCTCTGCCGGCCCCTCTATGCTGCCGGAAAGCGTTCTTCTGAGAGCCGCTGCCGAAATGCTCGACTATGAAGGATCAGGCCAGTCCGTGATGGAGATGTCACACCGATCTAAGGTCTATGACGCGATCATCAAAGGCGCGGAAAGCCTTCTGCGCGAGGTGATGGAAATCCCGGATAACTACAAGGTGCTCTTTTTGCAGGGCGGCGCATCCTCGCAGTTTGCGATGGTGCCGCTGAATTTGATGACGAAAAACCGCAAGGCCGACTATGTACTCTCCGGCCAGTTCTCCACAAAAGCGTATAAGGAAGCCGCGCGATTTGGCGATTGCAAAGTGGTGGCATCCTCGAAAGAGCAGAATTTCAGCCGCATTCCCGACCTTGACCCGAAGGAGTTCCGCCCGGACGCGGATTACTTCCATATCTGCATGAACAACACGATCTACGGCACGGTATTCCATGCGCTGCCGGAGACGGGTGACGTGCCGCTTGTGGCAGACATTTCCTCCTGCATTTTAAGCCGCCCGATCGATGTTTCGAGATTCGGCGTTTTGTATGCGGGCGCGCAAAAAAATGTAGCCCCGGCAGGCCTGACCATTGTCATCATCCGCGAGGATCTCATCGGCGAGCCGCAGGAAAAAACGCCGACGATGTTCATGTATAAGACGCACGCGGAAAGCGACAGCATGTACAACACGCCGCCGTGTTACTCCATTTACATGTGCAAGCTCGTTTTGGAATGGCTGAAAAACGAAGTAGGCGGGCTGAAGGCGATGGAAAAGCGCAACGTGGAAAAGGCCGCGCTGCTCTATGATTTCCTCGACCGCTCAAAACTTTTTAAGGGCTGCGCCGAAAAAGAAAGCCGTTCCATTATGAACGTGACATTCGTGACGGGCGACAAGGATTTAGACGCAAAATTCGTGCAGGAAGCTGCCGCTGCGGGCTTTGTGAATCTGAAGGGCCACCGCAGCGTGGGCGGCATGCGCGCGTCTATCTATAACGCGATGCCGCGCGAGGGCGTGGAGAAGCTTGTTCAGTTTATGGAGAACTTTGAAAAGGAGAATGCCTGATGCACAACATACTTTGCCTCAATAAGATCAGCCCGCTCGGCACCGACCGTTTGGGCGAAAACTATACATACGCTGCCGAAATTGAGAACCCGGAGGGCATTTTAGTGCGCTCCGCCGCCATGCACGACATGGAATTACCCAATAGCCTGCTTGCAATCGCGAGGGCAGGCGCGGGCGTGAACAACATTCCCGTGGAAAAGTGCGCGGAAGCCGGCATTGTGGTATTCAACACACCCGGCGCAAACGCCAACGCCGTGAAGGAGCTGGTGCTGGCGGCACTGCTGTTGACGTCGAGAAAAATTGTCCCGGCGATTGAATGGGCGCAGACACTAAAAGGCACGGCAGACATTTCGAAGCAGGTGGAAAAAGGAAAATCCGCGTTTGCAGGGCCGGAAATTCTCGGCAAAAAGCTGGGCGTGATTGGTCTTGGCGCGATCGGCGTGCTCGTTGCGAACGCCGCACAGACGCTCGGCATGCAGGTATACGGCTTCGACCCGTTCCTTTCCGTGGACGCTGCATGGAACCTTTCGAGCGACATTGTGAAGGCCGCTTCCGTGGATGAGATTTTTGAAAAGTGCGATTACATTACAATACATGTACCGCTGAATGACTCGACGCGCGGACTCATAGGCGCGGACGCTTTGAAAAAAGTGAAAAAAGGTGTGCGCGTCTTAAACTTCTCGCGCGGGGCGCTCGTCGATACCGACGCGATGTTGGCGGCGCTTGCAGACGGCACCGTTGCCGCGTATGCGACGGACTTCCCGGATGACGCGCTGTTCGGGGTCGAAAACGTCATCGCGATCCCGCACCTTGGCGCTTCCACGCCGGAAAGCGAGGATAACTGCGCTGTGATGGCCGCAGAGGAGCTGAAGGATTACATTGAAAACGGCAACATCCGAAATGCCGTCAACTTCCCGTATATTTCCATGGCGCGCGGCGCGGACACACGCATTTGCCTTGCGCACAGAAACATTCCAAATACCATCGGTTCGTTCACACAGGTGTGCGGTGAAGCGGGCATCAACATTGAGAACATGCTCTCGAAATCGCGTGGCGACTGGGCATACACCATTTTGGACGTTACGGGCGACGTGACGGAGGACGTGCGCGAAAAGCTGGCGGCACTTTCGCCGGTTGTAAGGGCAAGAGTAATAAAGTAAGCTCTTACTTCACCATTCGCGGGCAGGAGACCGAAAAAAGATAGAGGATATCGTGACAAGGCACGAACCGGTCGTTTTAAGCCGAGCCAAAAGCGCGACCTTTATTTCTGTGATTTTGCAAAACAACAAAAACACGGTGCAGCTTCATTTCGGCTGCACCGTGTTTTTTGAGTTTACGGATAATGCTGTTCAGTCTTGCTCCTGCACGGCGCTGCCCAACAAGAGGGCGGCGATACACTGCACGATTTCTTTGTCGCTGGCATCTTCGGGGATGGCACTCCAAAACGCGCGGGCTGCGGCATTTGAAGAATTTTTCGCCGTGCGAAGGGCTTTGCCAATCTCCTCGCGGACCGTTTCACCGTCTACGCCGTGTTTGGCTGCTACGCGCAGCATCAATTCCTGTTCACTCAAAATCTCTCATCCTTCCTGATCCGGCCCGGCAGCCCCGCTGTACTTTTAGAGCGGAGGCTGTCGGATGGGTGGTAAATCTGTCAGTAATGCCATTATAGCAAGGGGGTCTTGAAAGTTCAAATAGAATCGTTCGCGCGTTTTCGACGGAAATTGACAGGTTCCTTTTCACCCTGACAAAAGGTGTGCGGTTTTTTGCGAAAAAGCCGAAATTGTTACGAAAAGTTCATATTTTGACGCACAGTAAAGCGAGAGAAAATCGGGAAAATCAGGTATCGGAGGTGTTGCCCGGCATCTGCGGAGGCGTGCCGCCGTTACCGTTCGGCGGGGTTATGCCACTATCGCCGCTCGGCATTTCCGGCGGGGTGGTGCCATCACTGTTGCCGTTCGGCATTTGGCCGCCCATACCGCCGTTTGGAGCCTGACCACCCATATTACCGGGGCCGCCGCCAAAGTTGCCCATACCCGTAGCGCCGCTGACAACGCCGGAGCAGGTCTCGCTCGCGGCTTCTGTACCGTTTACATAGACTGTATACGTTTCGCCCTCGGTGATGTCCGGCGTGCTGAACGTGACATTCGTAAAGCTCTTCGGAGCCACGGCGGAAACGAGCGTGTTGCCGTCCGCGCCCTTCACTTCTACGGTGTCACCCGCGCTGCCGGTGCAGCTGACGCTGATCGTGTTCTGTTTGGAATCCGTTGTGGGGGTCTTCAGCATGCCGGAGCTGCCTGTGCCGAGCACAACGCCGCCGTTGATGGTAAACACGCCGTCGCAGTCAAATGTGCCGTTACCGTCACCGGTGGGGCCGCTGACGTACACCGTACCGCCGTTAATCGTAAGCGCACCGTTGGAATCGAGCCCGTCGCCGGAGGCGTTTACGGTGAGCGTGCCGCCGTTGACGGTGAGCGTATCTGCACCCGCGGTACCAAAGCCGCCGTCAACGGAGCTGCCTGCAGCATTCAGACCGTCGTCGCTTGCGGTGACATCGATCGTACCGCCGTTGATGGTGAGGTCGATGGCTTCAAGGCCCTCGCAGGACTCTTCCACCACGATGGTGCCATCCTCGATTGTAAGGGTGTTATCTGCATGCAGGCCGTCGTCGCCGGACTTTACGGTGATACCGCCGCCTGAAACGGTCATCGAATCGTTGCTGTGCAGGCTGTCGTCTGCGGAATCGACCGTGACGGTGCCGCCGGTGATGTCGAGCGCGGCTTCGGCCTTGATGCCCTTTGTAGACAGGGTTTCGTCCGTCGTTGTACTCTGTGCGCCGCCAAACATAGCATTGCCCGTTTTTTGCTCTCCATTCGCGCTGCCGCCGCCTGCGGTGACCTTTACTTCGCCCGCGGAAATGAGAACACTGGTCTCCGCCTGAATGCCGTCCTGCTCGGCGGTGATGTTCACAGTGCCCCCGCCGATATAGACATAGCCTTTATCGGCCTCGGATTTGGTGGACTTGATGCCGTTGCCGGAAGCCGTGATATGGACGGTGCCGTCCTTAATGAGCACAGCGTCTTTGCCGACGAGGCCGTCGTCTGCCGAAGTGATATTCAAAACGCCGCCGGTGATTTTCAATTTATCTTCGCTCGTGATGCCGTCATTTGCGTTGGCGTTGACGTTCAGCGTGCCCGTGCCGTTAACGGAAAGGTCGCATTTGGCGAAAATCGCGGCGGTAAGCGCATCGTTGCCGTCCGTGCCGGTGACGGTATCGGTCACGGTGCTTTCGGTGTTTTCGGGCAGGCTGATAATGACTTTATCGGCGTTTTTCGCGTAGATAGGCGCGGTCGTTGTGCAGGTGATGCTCGTGTTTTCGAGCACAAGGCGCACATCATCCTCGTCGCCGGCATCGATGATAATTTGGCCGTCCGTGAGCGTGCCGCTGAGGACATACGTGCCCGCTTCCGTAATGGTGACCGTGCTGCCGGAAACCTTAACGCCGTCTGCTTCCTTTGGCGCGGAAAGGTCGATCTTCACGGTGTCTTCCGTACTGTAATCGATGTAGAAATCCTTATTTTTAAAGGAAAGATTTGCTTCGATGACGGAGCCGATGGTGCCGTTCATCGCGCCGCCGGTAGAATCGGTCTCGTCAGCACCGCTTTCCTCAGAGGTGCTGACCGTGCTCACGGTAGAGGAAGCGGAAGATGCGGACGTAGACGATGTGGTCGACTGTGTGGAGGCGCAACCCGCTAAGATCAGTGCGGAGAGAATGACAGCAAAGCGCAGGGTGTGTTTTTTCGTGGATAAACGATTCGGTTTCATAAAGGAAGGCTCCTTTCCTTACAGCTGTTCCACGGGAGTATGCGGCTGGCCGCAGCGCACTTCGAGATTGCCGTTGCGGCATCGAAGCGCATCGAGAAATTCTTTTTCGTTGCGGTTGTCCGCAAGGCGCACGCGATAGTGCAGCTTATAGAGGCTGCCGAGGCTTGCGGTCTTGACTTCCGTAAGCTCTGCGTGGGTGGTGTATTCTTTGAAAATATCGTCGAACACATCGGTGTAATCGAGCGATTCAGGGATGGTGATGCTGAGCTCTTTTTCGCCGCTGCGGTCTGCACCGATATGGAAGAAAACGAGCAGATACAGCACGGCGCACGCAATGACCGTGAAGAGCACGGAGAGCGCGATATAGCCGCTGCCGCAGGCGAGACCCACGGCCATGGCAACGAAGATGACGGAGATGTCTTTGGCGTTACCGGGTGCGGAGCGGAAACGGACAAGGCCGAACGCGCCGGCGACCGCGACGCCCGTGCCGATGTTGCCGTTGACGAGCATAATGACGGTCTGCACGGCAAACGGCAGCAAAATGACAGCGAGCACAAGGCTTTGCGTAAAGCGCGTGCGGCGCGTATACGTAAACGCGATGAGTGCGCCGCAAAGCAGCGCGACGAGAGAGCAAAGCAAAAACGAAGATACGGTGATACCGGACGAGGTGAAGCTTGCAAACACGGTTTCCATGGGAATATCCTTTCTGAAATCGAATGAATTATTTAGGATGCATGCACGATGTGCGTGCCGTGGGTGTTATAGGCGCTGGCGTATTTGGAAAACGACGCGGGGTAAATTCTAAAGCGGCTCAGCATATCGGTGAGCCATGTGGGGAGACCGCCGCCGGCTTTGATTTCCATCAGCGTTTCGCCGGGCTCTAACAGCAGTCGCCCGTCGTCCCCCTGACGCAGGTCGGTATTTTCTTCTCTAAAGCGTATGTTGGTATCGAATGTGATGCGCAGGCCGCTGTCTTCGCGGCTGTAAAGTGCCACACGGTCGTAGCACAGCGCCATGGCAGACTTTAAATCGCCGTAATAGTGCAGTGACCATGCAATCTCTTTTGCAATCTGGCTGTACTCTTTCGGCGCTTTGCCGTTTACGAGCCAGTCATACGCTTCGCCGTAGGGCATCACGATGCGACGCTTGTAGACAACGCCCTGATATTTTTTCTTCAGCTCCACAAACGACGGGCTTTCCGCTTTCGGCACGCCGTAGGTACGCAAACGCAGCTTTTCTTTATAGACGGGCTTTTCGCCCGAAAGTCGCGCCAGCAAATAATTCGGGGTGTCAAAGTAAATGTTGCATATGGTGGAGCGCCCGTATTCATCGGGGCGCATATACGGCTCCAAAACCGTCCAGAGCGCCTCAAACTGTAAGGAATCAAGCAGATATTTTTGCTCTACGCGCTCAAATATGCCGGTATAGTCCGCCATGGTTTTCGCCCTCCTTTTTGTTTTGTTTCTTAAATTTTACTTACGAAATGTGATGAAAGGATGATTGTATTTTGAGCGTTAGCGGAGAAAACCGTGCAAAAACAGGTGCTGTGCACCGTTCCTACAAAAACAGGTGTGTTCTGCTGTGCAAAAAGTCCATTGCGCCGCGCATATACAAATGATAGAATGAGATAAACGCGTTTCTATGAAAAAACGCTGCTTTGGGAGGATCTGTATGTACACACTCGATTATTTAAATTGCTTTATTGAAAACCTTGATCTGCCGGAAGCGAGCCGCGCTTCTCTGCGCGAGAACTGCGAGACGCTCGTGACAACACCCGGCGCGATTGACGAGCTGGTCTCTGCCGAGACGCTGCTCTTTAAAGATTATGGCATTGACGGCGCATACGGCGCAGAATGGAAGCCCATTGTGCCGCACATGGACGCGCTTTCGGAGCGGACAGGGCTGCACCGCCACGTGGTGGATTTCCTGTTCCTTGCGCTTGCAAGCGAACGTCTGCGCGAAAATTACAGAGCGGCGGGCCTGACGGACGAGCTGTTCTGGGACACCATCGCCGACCTAAAATTCAAGCTCATCGAGTGCCACGACGTATACGGCATTTGGGGCACATTCGTCGCAAGCTGGTATCCGTGGTTCTACACGATGCACCGCTTTAAGCTGGGCCGTTTGCAGTATGAGGCCGTACACTTCTCCGGCGACACGCCCGTGACGGTCGGCGGTTACACGGTAAAGCCCGGTGACACGGTTTACAACATGCACATCCCGTCCTGCGGTTCTTTGAACCGCGCGGCGCGCATCGAATCTTATAAAAAAGCTTACGAATTTTACAAAAAAGACCTCGATGGCAAGCCGATGGTATTCCGCTGCCACTCCTGGCTTTTGTTCCCGAAGAACCGCGAAATTCTGCCCGAGACGCTCAATATGGTCGATTTCATCGGTGACTTCTATATTTACGACAGTGAGGAATACGATGTGTTCCACGACAAGTGGCGTGTGTTCGCAAAGGACTTTGAGAAGCCGAACAGCGAGCTGCCGGAGGACACCACCCAGCGCCGCTGTTTTAAAAAATGGCTTCTGGACGGCAAAAAGACCGGCGCGGGCGCGGGCATCTTCCTTTACGACGGCGAGAAGTTCATCAAATAAGTAAATTTGCAAGATATTTTGCAAAAGCCTGCATTTTCATGCGCAAAAAAGCTTGACAGAAGTTTCATTAGCTGCTATAATTCTGAATTGCTGATCGGTCATATAAATTCACGACTTGGGTGAATGTCTCTACCGGCCGCCTTGTGTGCCGACTATACCGAAGCCGCTTACGGGCTTCGTGTATACGTTCGGGCACAGGGCGGCCTTTTTATATGCCGATTTACCCGAAACCGGGTCTTGCATAAAGTTGTATTTTGAAATTCATACGCAAATTCATCTGTTAGTTTTAGAAAGTTGGGGTCAAACATGAACACGGATATCGTCATCATCGGCGCCGGTCCTGCCGGCATTTTTACCGCGATGGAGCTTCTGCGCCGCGGCAGCAAGGAGAAAATTCTGCTGCTGGAAAAAGGCCGTTCCATTGAAACGCGCAAATGTCCCAAGGCCCAGACCGGCCGCTGCATGAACTGCAAGCCGTACTGCCATATTACAACAGGCTTTTCCGGCGCGGGCGCGTTTTCGGACGGCAAGCTGTCCCTCAGCCCGGAAGTTGGCGGCGACCTGCCCCAGCTGATCGGCGAAGACACCGTACAGTCGCTTATTGAATACACGGATTCCATCTATCTGGAGTTCGGCGCGGACACGCGCGTGGAGGGCGTGAGCGAAAAGGAAGCCGTCAAAGAAATTCGCAAGCGTGCCATCCAGACCGGCCTGAAGCTCGTCGACTGCCCCATCCGTCACCTCGGCACAGAGAAGGCGCAGGAGATTTATTACGCGATTGAGCAATATCTTCTGAATAACGGCGTGGAGATTCGCTTCGGCTGCGCGTGCAGCGACCTCATTTTAAAGAACGACACCTGCATCGGCGTGCACGTTGCGGAGGGTCAAAACGAATACGACGTTTACGCGAAGCAGACCGTTGTGGCAGCCGGCCGACGCGGCGCGGATTGGTTTGATAAGCTCTGCGCCCGCCACGGCATCGCCCATGCGCCGGGCACAGTGGACATCGGCGTGCGCGTAGAGGTGCGCAACGAGGTCATGGAAACCGTAAACAACGTTCTGTATGAATCGAAGCTCATCGGCTACCCGAAGCCGTTTAAAAACAAGGTGCGCACATTCTGCCAGAACCCGGGCGGCTTTGTCAGCCAGGAAAATTACGATAACAACCTCGCCGTCGTGAACGGCCATTCCTATAAAGATAAAAAATCCGATAACACAAACCTCGCCATTTTGTGCTCCCACAACTTCAACGAGCCGTTCAATCAGCCGATCGAATACGCGCAGAAGGTGGGCGAGCTGACGAACATGCTGGGCGCGGGACACATTTTGGTGCAGCGCTACGGCGATATTCTGGACGGCAAGCGCACGTGGCAGAAAGAGCTTTCTCGCTCGAACCTGCGCCCCTCTCTGCCGGACGCGGTGGCGGGCGACATCACCTCTGCCATGCCGTACCGCGCCATGGTGAACATCATCAACTTCATTCAGGCAGTCGATCACGTCGTCCCGGGCTTCGCCGCCGTGGAGACGCTGCTCTATTCGCCGGAGCTGAAGTTTTACAGCAACCGCGTGAAGATGGACACGGACCTCAACACAAGCATTCACAACCTGCACTGCCTTGGCGACGCCAGCGGATGGACGCGCGGCCTGATGATGGCCTCTTGCATGGGCGTGCTCATGGGCAGAAAACTCGCAGAACAGGAAAACGCATAAGAGAACAAGATTGCACACATCGCAAGTTCACACATAAAGGAACGGGCCCCGCCGCGGCAATTCGGCAGAAGCCCGTTTTCTTTTTGGGCTTAGGGAAAAAGCAGAAGAATTTTCTTGCAGGCGCAGGGGGAATATGCTATACTGATTATGTATGAGTTTACATCATGACTACATTCAAAGAAAGATGGTTTTATAGATGAAATTAGGTATCGGAGTCCCCTACCTAAGTTTTCATATTTCCATTTTCCCTTATAAATGCCGATAAAACTAGATTTCATGCGCTTTTTCAGAATACCCAAAAGCATAAAAACGTATATATCTCAATGCCATCCCACGCAGAAATGGCGTAAAAATGGCGTAGTAGATTTTTGACGGTACAGCTGCGAAAAGAATACACACTACAAAAAAACAATCACACCCGGAGATGGGAGCTAACCCCTCATCTCCGGGTGTTTTCTTTATTGGATATTAATGTTCTTGGGAGGTCTGTCGAATGATCGCGGATGTCGGAAGCGCCTTATTGGAAACTCCCCAAGGATATTTCTGAGAATCACTGCGATCGTACTGATATACAATAATTTCCGGATCATGATACTTACTGAATCCCTGAGATAAGAAAAAAGTAAAGTCACTAGAGGTCGATAGAACGAGATGTATTTTCTCGATATTTGCAGATGATACAATTTCACGCATTTTATTAAGTATTCCAGTCCTCAATCTATTCATAAGAGCATAAGAAACAATTGCTGCAAACGTGTCATTATGCGTTTTATATCCCACCCTGAACGCTGTTTATCACAACCACCTTGAATTCATCCCAAATTTAGATAAAATATAAACACGAAACAAGGAGGCGCGCGAATGATCACAGCAGAACATTTAAGCCGAAGCTTTTCGGGTAACGGTCTCAAGTTACGGGATTTGAACTTTCATATTGAAAAAGGAGATTGTGTTGGCTTGATCGGCCCAAATGGCAGTGGGAAGCGTTCGCTTATTCGGTTAATTCTCGGTATCTATAATCCGGACCATGGGAGACTGTGGGTCATGGGGAAGAATCCGAGTCTTATTTGCCGTACACCGCTGCAGATGAGCCGTATCGACCGGAACCGTATGACGTTCATTCTTCCCGAATCTTTACCTGATGAACGCGTGTCTGGAATCGTATCTCCAAAGAAAAACGCAATTTTCGATGCAGATGATTTTCTGAAGGAGTGTTTTGAAACATTAAAGCTTTCTGCGTTGCTTTCATCAAAGGTACATCAGCTGTCTCGCGGCGAACTCGCACGCGTTCGCTTTTATGAAGCAATCACTTCTATGCCCGAACTGCTTTTACTGTACGAGCCATTTGTCGGTGTGGACGCCGCAATGAAGGAACAGATGATTCGGATTTTACTGACAATGAACCAGAAGTATTCGACTACAATCCTATTAGCGGTGCAAAATCTGAATGATATGGATAAAATTTGCACCCGAGCTATCGTATTAGATAAGGGAATATGTATATATTCAGGAGACTTATCTGATCTGCGTCATCGCTATTTACTGTCGAATCGGTTGGTTTTCCAAATTCTCGATGGAGTTCCCGACTTTCAGGATCTTCCAATACAACGATTCAGTTGGAATGATGGAGATTTGGAAATCACTTTCGATCCTGAATCAGTTCGGGCAGCGGACATTATTGATCATGTCCTGCACACCTGCATCGCGTCTGAAATACTTATTCACGAACCGCAGGTCGAAGATTTATTCCGCATATTATATTCAAGCAAAAAGGAGGATACGTTATGAATAGTATTGTGTTATGGTTCGATTTGGCACGACGATCATTTCGATCACAATCGGTCTATCGCATCAATGTATTAGTCAATCTGATTTACAGTTTCATGTCAGTACTTATCAATGTATCCGTTTGGAATGCGCTCTATGCGCAAAACGTCGACCCTGCAGCAACACTTTCTGAGGCAATTACATACAGTGTGATCTCCTCAACATTTTTGGTGGGAATGCAGCTTTGGCCCGGTAGCCGCATTGGAGATGCCGTTTATTCTGGAGAGGTTGGCCAGCAGATGGTTCGTCCCATGAACCTGCTCGCACAGCATGCGGCAATGGAATTAGGAGAGAAAATGTTTAATTTCTTCACATGCATTCTTCCCTGCATTGTAGCTGCAAAAATTGTATACAATGCACTCTTGTTTCCCGCCACACTCGCAGACGTTTTATTTTTTCTATTGAGTGCTCTTCTCGGAAATATGATCTTTTTACTTCTCAACACAATATTGGGCTATACGGCTTTCTGGCTTGGAAATGTTTGGTATATCCAATGGTTTTTGACAGCAGCAATGTATGTTTTTGGAGGAGAAATGGTTCCTTTTTGGTTTTTGCCGGACAAGTTGAATATCATTACATGGTTTATGCCGTTCCGCTGTGTTCTGTTTATACCGATGGAAATGTATTTAGGGCGTCTGTCTATGAATCAAATCATTTTCAATCTTTGTTTACAAGTACTGTGGCTCCTCGGTTTGTTGCTTTTGGAGCGCTTTGTGTGGTATCGGGCACAAAAGAAAATCGTAGTTCAGGGCGGTTGACTAGAAAGGAGGTCCGTAATGTTCTATCTATTCTTGGCAAAACAATTTATTCGCACACAGTGGCGGTCTCAAAACGAGTATCGCTTTTCATTCATTATGGGTATCTTGGCTCAAGGTACAAACTTTGTGTTTCAGTATCTGGCTTTGTATCTTTTGGTTTCAAGGTTTGGATCTCTCAACGGATGGAATTCTCTAGAATTACTTCTGATCTATTCTTTCTCACAGTTCACATACGCAATCGGTTCAACATTTACACATGACCTTTGCAGACAGCTTCCGAATCTTGCCCGCACCGGTGACCTGAACAGTTATCTGATTCGACCGGTACACTCACTTTTCCTTGCAATATTCACGAATTTCAATGTTGGATATATTACGCACTTTACAATATCTGCCACTGTAATGATTTTCAGCTTTATTTCTCTCGGTGTTACACTAAATCTTTGGGGCATACTTTGGCTAGTTATCACATTGGTATCGGGCGGCATTATCTCCGGATGCGTCTTTTTGATTTCCTCGCTTCCAAGTGTTGTAGCCATTGGCAATGTTTCTCTTAAGAACATTACATATGTTTTCAAGGATGTTGTTCAGTATCCGCTTTCTATTTTCGGCACACCTTTGCAAATCATTCTGACCGTTTTCATACCTCTTGGATTCACGACGTTTTATCCACTGCAGCCTTTACTTGGAAAACAGGACATGGGTATTTTTCCAGTGTTTATCCAATATTTGTCTCCTCTCGTTGCAATTGTGATGGTACTCTTACTACTCCTCGCTTGGAGGACAGTCATCAATAAATACGAAAGCACCGGAACATAAGAAAGGGGTTTATTATGGCCTATATAGAATTACATGATGTTGTTAAGGATTTCAAAATCAAAAATAGACGCAATGGCGCTTTTGGAAATGTGAAAAACTTTTTTGCACCGCAGTATCTAACGAAACGCGCGGTAGACCATATCTCTCTGGAAATTAATCGAGGTGAAATGGTCGGATATATCGGTCCGAATGGAGCGGGCAAATCTACGACAATCAAAATGCTCACGGGTATTCTGTTGCCCACCAGCGGCTATGTAAAAGTTGGTAATCTTGAGCCGTACAAAAATCGAAAGCAGAACGCCTTACATATGGGTGCAGTCTTTGGACAGCGCTCTCAGCTCCTGTGGGATCTGCCGGTACAAGATGCACTGGACTTGTTTCGTGGGATGTACCGGATTGAAGAAAAGACCTACAAGAAAAATGTGGAGATGTTCTGCGATTTGCTTGGACTCGATCAATTCCTTATGCAACCTGCGCGTCAGCTGAGTTTAGGACAGAAAATGCGCGCAAATCTGGCACTCGCATTAATACATGATCCTGATGTAGTTTATTTGGATGAACCTACAATTGGTCTTGATGTCCTCGCAAAGGATAATATCCGCGCGTTTCTGCGGGAAATCAACAAAGAGAAAAACACGACGGTACTGTTGACAACACACGATATGACAGATATCGAGAGTGTATGCGACCGTTTAGTTCTGATCAATAGCGGTAGTGTTCTTTATGACGGCGGTCTTAACGCCTTCAAGGAACAGTACTCCAAAGGCTACAGTATCCGCGTAACTTTTGCCGACCCAAAAGAAGCGATTCAGGATACTAGATTTGAATTGATTGAAAAGAAAGACGCAGAGTCGATATACCATGTTTCTCAGTCGGATTTTCAGCCCGGAGAGGCACTTGCTTTTCTGGCAAGCCACTGCAAAATGCAGGATATCAGTATTATTGAAACACCTATCGAGGAAATTGTTAAAGCAATATACAAACACGAAGCATAACAAGAAGACAAGAGTGAACTGTAAAAATACGGTTCATTCTTGTCTTTTTTATTAATAGTCATTTTTTTGACTGCTGTCTCAGCCTGCCGGCAGCATAACGTTCACACAGAAAACAAGGTCTTCTTCATAAATATCCAGCAAACCATTGTATTTTTCTATAATGGTTCGAATCTGCTTTATTCCCATGCCATGTTTTTCCGGTTCCGCATGTGTGGAATGCAGATCCGGGTTAACTGCCAAAACAGAGGAATTGATACTGTTCCGTACCGAAATAGCTTCATATCCGCGCTTTTTACTGATGGATACGGAAATTTGCCGCTTATCCGAGTTTGCTGCGGCGTGGATAGCATTGTCGAGTAGATTGGTTAATAGAGAAGAGAAGTCGACACTATCAATTTTTTGGAATTTAAGGTTCTCTATCTGCAGCTGCATATGTACCTGCATCTGCTGGGCTTGCTGCAGTTTTAAATTCAGAATGTAATTCAATAGCGCATTTCCGCTGTCAATATAAGAGTACTCCAGATTAAGCTTGTCTAAAATCTGTGCAGTGTAAGTACGAGCTTCATCATACTTTTCATTTCCTAAAGACATAGCGATGACCATAAGATGGTTGCGCATATCATGCTTTAAGCGACGCGTATTTTCATGGATAGAACGCACATTTTCTTCTGTAGCACGCATTTTTTCCAAAGCTTCATCGGCTGTAGCTACCTTCTCGCGCAGCTGAATCGTTTCGTCCAGCAAAGCTTTATAATCTGCGTTCAGTCGTATAAATTCCTGTTCTAGTACTTTCTTTCGCATAGAATAACCTCTTTAGCGGAACGACCGCATGATTTGCTGCTTGGCATTCTCTGCCCAAGCGCGCCCAATGGGGAGCTCTGTTCCGTTTTCCAGCGTTATGCTGTCCGTGTGCAGCAGGTGCACAGCGGAGCAATTTACCAGAAAGCCTTTGTGTATACGTACGAATCCGTGAGAATCAAACTGTTCCTGCATTTCACGCATGGTGGAACGACAGGAATAACAATCTGCCGCAGTATATATTTTTACGTAATTTCCATCAGCTTCGAGATGTGTGATATCAGAGAACGGGAGTCGGACGGAAACGCTGCCAGAACGAAATGTAAAGGCATCGATCCTTGTGGATACTTCGTGTGCAGCACGGAGTAGTACACGTTCGAGATCCTCATGATAACGGCTTTTACGAACAAAATCAAATGGTTTGTACTGAAATGTTTCGTATACAAGAGATTCCTGATTCGTAATAAAGATCAAAAGAGCTCGATTGTTCCGCTGCAGCAATTCTCCGGCAATATCAAATCCGGTAAGACGCGGCATATCAATGTCCAGTAATATGAGTTCCGGCTCAAATGCTTCGAGCTCATCTATAAAGCAGTTAGGATCACTGGATACCAGCCACGTTGGAGAGATACCGGCACGCTCATAGCAAGCGGTACAGAACTTCTGCAGTTCATCAAGAATTATGGGCTCGTCATCACACATTGCAATTCTCATATGGCACCTCCTTTTCTAGTGATATGAATTAATTATAACTTATTAACCCCTAAGTGTCCAGCAGAAGCTTCTGAAAACCAACCGCGAGGATGTTGGTGGAAAGGAATGAACTATCGCAACGAGTAAGGTTAATTCCATACGTAATCGCCATAGAAAATCAGCTACTTTCTACCGCTAAAAGAACTAGCAAGAATCCCCCTCATCTTCCTATTCCCTTCTCTATAGATCTTCTCAGCCGCTTCTGCAGAAGAAAGGCCAATGGTTATGGCGGTCTCATAGAAGGTGGGAGACTTATATTTCCGGTTTTGCACCCTATGGCAATCCGGGCAGACCCCGGTGCGTATACGAATCACTTCCTGTTCCTTGTAGGAGAGTGCGTTGTAAGCAGAGAAAAGTGTTTCTGTCAACTCCTTTTGGACCAGTGTGCGAAGCGGTTCATATGTGTCATCTCCACAAATCTCTTCACGGCTTTCTTCGCCGTCATCGTCGGCATACTGCCGGTAAAAGTCAACAAACTGCTGATTGCGCAATGCACCCTGAAGGATCTGAGACGCAGTATCCTCTTTGACCCCGATTGCTTTGGAAATCTTTTTCAAAGCATTGGGGTCTTTTTTATAGATGCTGTACAGTCTCATTGCTTTCCGGACTTTCTTGTATTCACTATCACTTGGTACAGTTAATCCAGTCCGCATAGTCCGGATATACCGGTGCACTTCGTCCCACATAATTCTTGTCTTGTAGGTTAAAAACGGTGTCCCGCAGTCAATAGAATATTTGTCCAATGCCTGAAGCAGTCCGAGAATACAGACCTCTTTGATATCTCCGAAATGGCCCTGCATAGCATATCGCTGTACGATTCCCATAGCTGTTGTGTTCAGGAGCGGCTCATAGTAATGGATTCAAAGGATTTCAAAGAGGTGAGCTGGGCAGCACCGCAGAGAATCTCACATCTCTGCAGTATCAAATCATAAAGGACAAAGAACGGCTGGCGGACCTGCAGGAGAAGATCCAGGCAGAGCAAGTCCGCTATGAACCGGCGCGTGATATCAATCTCACGGTGAAGGAGATCGGTGACATGGGACAGCGAACGCTGACGGGCAAGATGGCTGTCAGCAAGGACGATTACCAAAAGCTGACGGCGCTTGCAACAGAAGGAATCACCAGCCGCAGCGAGATCCATGAACTGAACCGCAGTGTGGAGTATTACCGTGAGCGATACTACAGCAAAGCCAACGCTTACAGTAGGCTTGAGGAAAGATTCGGCGAGCTGAAAGAAAAATGCCGACCTTTTCTGGATGCTATGGAGCACTTCCCCGACCTTGTAAAAATATTTGCAGACAAGGTAAGGGAATTGTTCTCCATCAAAGAAGCACGGAAAAGAAAGGCACGAGAAGAAGCCGAGCGCAAATATCAAGCAGAGCGCGAGGCAAGAAAAAATCAAACGAAGGATAAGGGGTTGGAAAGATGATCTCATCCATGAGTGTAACAACTTCTCAACCTCTTAACCTCATTTATGAAAGGAAAATTATCAATGAAAGAGATAACATGTAACATTACTAAACCAATCGCTGTTCTCAGCGAAAACGACAGAGGATACACCAAAGAAGTAAACTTCGTCTCCTGGAATGAACGGGATGCAAAGCTTGATATCCGTGAATGGCACCCGGGACATACCCGCTGCGGGAAAGGTGTTACGCTTACCAAAGATGAAGGCCGTAGACTTTGGGAAGCTCTTACCGGAATCTACTCTAGACTTGGCGGAAAGGAGGGATGCGAATGAAAAACGATGTAAATCATGTACCCATCCATTTGAAGATGAACCTGACATCAAAAGAGGCTGCCGAGTACAGCAACATCGGAATCAATAAGATTGGCAGTATGCTCCGTACGCCAAACTGCCCCTTCGTGCTTTATGTCGGCACCAAAAAGCTGGTAAAGCGCAAGGAGTTCGAAGAATATATCAGTCAGAGTCTGATCATCTAACATAAATTGCTAACGAAAGAAGAAAAGTTTCAAATTATGCCTTGAGAAAAAGAGCACTTTATGCTAAGATTAGAATTTAGTAGTGTGCTCTTTTCGCTCAGGCAGAAAGGAGTAAAACTATGGGCAAAAACCTCAAAGGCAAGGAATGTGGAAAAGGTATTCATCAAAGAAAAGACGATCTGTACAGCGCAAGATTTGTTGACCGATTCGGAAAACGGCACGAGAAGTATTTTCAGACACTTCCCGAAGCGCGCAACTGGATTGAAGACAGCAAATACGCTGACAAACACGACGATGTTTTTGTTCCTACAGATATGACAGTCGATGAGTGGTTTAACTTCTGGATAGAAAACATTGTGGGCGATCTTGCTCCCAATACTCTCAGAAATTACAGGGAAAGATACGAACATAATATCAAGCCCGTTATGGGTAAAATGCTTATCTCCAATGTTAAACCGATGCACTGCAAGAAGGTGCTTCTTGATATGGATGCAAACTATGCAGGCTCTACCATTCGGCAGACTTATATCGCCATGGGAACCATGTTCAAAGCAGCCAAGATGAATGATGTGATCGCTAAGCACCCTATGGACGGAGTTCGATATTCAAAGCCTGTGCGTGCGAAAGATGACATCAAATTCTTCACCCGTGAGGAACAAAGCAAATTTCTCGAAGCAGCCCGAAAATCACACAATTACGAGCAATACGCGCTGATTTTTGAAACCGGACTTCGTACCGGTGAGCTGATCGGACTGACATGGGATGCAATCGATTTTGAGCATCGGATGCTTACAGTAAACAAGACACTCGAATTTCGCCATGCGCAGCAATTCTGGCGAGCGGGTCCTCCGAAAACCCAGCAAAGCTATCGGACGATTCCCTTGACAGACAGGGCGTACGACATACTCAAGAAATTATGGGATAACAGGCACGAGAGATATGAATCTCCTGCTTTATCTGAAACTCTTGAATATGTGGACAGACGCACGGGCATGATGGCTAAACTTGTGATGCGTGATCTTGTCTTCATCAACTGGCGCACCGGGCAACCGAACAAAAACAGTTCTTATGATACCCACCTCTACAAACTTTGCGATAAAGCCGGTATCAAGCGGGTATGTATGCATGCTCTGCGGCACACATACGCAACCCGTGCAATCGAAAGCGGTATGCCCCCTAAAATACTGCAAACCCTTCTGGGACACGCCAGCATAAAAACAACCATGGATAGATATGTTCATGTAACCGATGAATCCATGAATCAGGCGATGATCCAGTTCCAGCAAGATGCGGTCTATTAATCAGCCATTCGTAAATGGCGTAAAAAATGGCGTAGACAGTAAATCAGCAGGCAGAAAAAAACTAGTAAAAAAATCGGTGCAATACCAAAAGCGCTGATTTCGGACATTTATCAGCAGTAAAATCCCCCTGAAAACGGGGGATTCTGATAAAAACCGATATATTTTAATGCGAGAATGGCGTAAAAATGGCGTAAAATCCAAAAGCCAAATCGCAAAAGCCCAGTAAATCCGGGAATTTTTCTAAGGAGAATGATAAATATGAAATTAGGTATCGTCGGTCTGCCGAACGTCGGCAAGAGCACACTTTTTAATGCGATCACGAATGCGGGGGCGCAGTCTGCGAACTACCCGTTCTGCACCATTGAGCCGAACGTGGGCGTTGTTGCCGTGCCGGACAAGCGCCTCGATAAGCTGGCAGAAATGTACGAGCCGGAAAAGTTCACCCCGGCGACGATCGAGTTTGTGGACATTGCGGGTCTTGTGAAGGGCGCGTCGAAGGGCGAGGGCCTCGGCAACAAGTTTCTCTCCAACATCCGCGAGGTGGACGCAGTGGTTCATGTGGTGCGCTGCTTCGAAAACGACGACATTATTCACGTCGAGGGTTCCATCGACCCGGCCCGCGACATTGAGACAATCGACCTTGAGCTGATTCTCTCCGACATTGAGGTGCTTGACCGCCGCATTGACAAGACGAAAAAGATGATCAAGGCGGACAAGAAGTACCAGAGCGAGCTGGAGTTCTTTGAGCGCGTACACGAGGCGCTGGATGCCGGCAAGCCCGCCCGCAGCGTAGCGTGTGACGAGGAGGAAGCCGAGCTGCTCGCTTCCGTCAACCTGCTGACGAACAAGCCCATCATTTTCGCCGCCAACATGAGCGAATCCGACTTTGCAAACGGCATTGAAAACAACCCCGGCTATCTCGCCGTGAAGAAGATTGCCGACGAGCAGCACGCTGCTGTGCTGCCGATCTGCGCGGAGATTGAAGCCGAAATTTCCGGCATGGACCCGGAGGAAAAGGAGCTTTTCCTCGCCGACATGGGTCTGACCGAATCCGGCCTTGACCGCCTCATCAACGCGTGCTACTCCCTGCTCGGTCTCATCTCCTACCTGACCGCCGGCAAGCCCGAGGTGCGCGCCTGGACGATTAAGAAGGGCACGAAGGCCCCGCAGGCTGCGGGCAAAATTCACAGCGATTTCGAGCGCGGCTTCATCCGTGCCGAGGTCATTGCATTTGACGACCTGATGGCATGCGGCACCATGGCGACCGCGAAAGAAAAAGGCCTTGTACGCAGCGAAGGCAAGGAGTATGTAATGCAGGACGGCGACATCGTTCTGTTCCGCTTCAACGTTTAATCTTCAAACAAAAATTGCAAAGCCCTCCGCTTCCGATTTTTCGGGATGCGGAGGGCTTTTTGCAGGAATAAATCTTGTAATCTTTATTTGCTGTCTTCGCTGATGATGCGGTAATACACCTTTGCGGTGAGGGCATAGACGACCGCATAGAGCACGGAGAATACGAGGAACGACGCGACGGTGCAGGTAATAAACACCGTTTCGGAGCTGAGCATCATAGCGCGCAGAATAGCGCGGATGATGGGGTACGCGAACATCACGTGGATGCCGGCTGTGATGAGCGGCAGGAAGAAAACGGTCAAAATCTGCGTATGGATAGAGTGCTTTACTTCCTTTTGGCTGAGGCCGACCTGCTGCATGATGGCAAAGCGGTTCTTATCCTCCATACCTTCGGAAATCTGCTTATAGTAAATGATGAGCACAGCCGCCATGGTGAACACAAAGCCGAGCGAGATGCCCATAAAGAGGAAGCTGCCATACATGCTGCGAATTTCCTTCGTGTTTTCGACACGGCACTCAAAATTGAAGTATCCGTCTTCGTCCCAGAATACGCTTTCTTCGTCCGGCATGATGGTCGTAACGTCTTCGCGGATCGCATCGTAAAACGTCTGTTGTTCCTCATCTCTCAGTTTGCCGAGCGAGATGCAGTAGTACTCGGTGGGCGTGATGACTTGACTTTTTTCCGCATAATCCGGCAGAACAACGACATACGGCTTTGAGACGTAAGCGTGATATCTGCCGCGCAGGTTAAAGGACTTCGGCGTGGGTAAAAGCGTATACGTCGTGCCCGCAAATGTCATGGTGTCCGGCATAGGTACGCCGTCTACACTCATATAAAGCGCCGTGCCCGGTTCCACGGTCACGTTTTCGCCTGTGATGCGGTTATAGGTCTCTGCGGAAAAGAACAGCACGTTACGCGTGATGGAGTCGACCTGCGCGGTGCCGTCTTTCATGAAGATTGCAGAGGAATGGTCTTCGGTTTCTTCTGCGGAATCGTAGCCGGTCAGGAATTCATAGGACGTATAGCTGCCGCCCGGAACACTTTTCAGCTCATCGGTCAGAAAGGTGTCCATGTCGACCATGTGGTTCGGGTCTTCCATACTCACCAGAACATCTGCCGGGTAGCGTGTGTGGATCATATCCTCGGCGCCAAACCACAGCGAGCAGGTGGAGGACAAAATGACGAGCACCATGGTGGAGAGAATGCAGATATTTGCAAGGCCGACGGCGTTTTGCTTCATGCGGTACAGCATGCCGGAAACACTGATGAAGTGGCTTGTTTTGTAATAATAATTTTTGTTGCGGCGCAAAAGCTTTAAAAGCGCGATGCTGCCCGCCGTGAACAGGAAATACGTGCCGATAATGACGAGGAGGACGGCAACGAAAAACAGAGAGATGGCGAGGACAGGCTCACGGGAAGACAGAATGGAAAGCGCATAGCCGGAGCCGAGGCACAGCACGCCGAGAATGGCCATGAACGCTTTCGTCTTCGGCTCGCGCTCGCCGACGTTCGTGCCGTGCAGAAGCTCTATGGGGCGCGAAATGCGCACACGAAACACATTCGAGATATAAATCAAAACGTAGATTACGCCGAACACAACAGCAACGTACTGCAGGCTTTTCGGGATGATGTGAAAGCCGTAATTCGGCGTGATGCGTATCATTTTGGCAACGATGAGAAATGTGAGCTTATCAAGCAAAATGCCGACGGCGCAGCCGCCTACAATAACGATAAGCGCCGTAAAAAGCGTTTCCAACCCGATGACGCGGGCAATGTGGCCTTTGTTCATGCCGAGCACATTATAGAGACCGAGTTCTTTTTTACGCTGCTTCATCAAAAAGCTGTTCGTGTAAAACAAAAATATGACGGCAAACAGCATAACGACGGTGCTGCCGAGCGTGAACATCATTTGCGACGTGGGACCGAGCTCCGTATTATTGGAAAGCGAATTTAAAATGTAGCTGACCGCTGCCACAAAAACGCCCGCCAGCATAAACGGCACGTAGCTGCGGCGGTGCTTTTTGATGTTCTGCGCCGCCAAGCGCACATATAAGTTATTCATTTTCGTGCCCTCCCGTTACGCGCCTGCCGCCATGGCGGTGAGGGTATCCGAAATACGGTGGAACATCTCTTCATTTGTGGAACCACCGCGGTAAATTTGGTGGAACACAACGCCGTCCTTGATGAACAGTACGCGGCCGGCATGGCTTGCGGCCTTAGTGGAGTGCGTGACCATCAAAATCGTCTGACCGGCGCGGTTAATCTCGCCAAAGAGCGATAAAAGGCTGTCGGACGCGCGGGAATCGAGTGCGCCGGTGGGTTCATCCGCAAGGAGAATCTGCGGTGAGGTGATGAGCGCACGCGCCACGGCGGCGCGCTGCTTCTGGCCGCCGGAGACCTCGTACGGGTACTTCTGGAGCAGCTCTGCAATGCCGAGCTGCTGCGCGAGCGGCAGAAGCTTCGCCTGCATCTCCGGAAAATGCTTGCCCGCCAAAACGAGCGGCAGAAAAATATTATCCTGCAGGGTGAAGGTATCAAGCAGGTTGAAATCCTGAAAAACAAACCCGAGGTTCTGGCGGCGGAACGAAGCAATCTCCTTTTCGCCGATGGTTGAGAGTGCACGGCCGTTTAAGAACACCTCACCCTCCGTGGGACGGTCAAGCGCCGCCAGGATATTTAAGAGCGTCGTTTTGCCGGAGCCGGATTCGCCCATGATGGCGACATACTCGCCGCGCTCCACAGCAAATGTGACATTCGTGAGCGCCTGCACGCGGCTGCCGCCGAACCGCGTGGTGTATACCTTTTTCAATCCATTGACTTCCAAAACAGCCATAAATAAGTCTCCTTTTTCAATTCGTTGACAAAAGTATACAGCAAAAAGCGGACGCAGAACATCGATTCACCTTACAAAATGAAAGGCGGAGCTTACATTTTTGTAAGGTCACTCCACCTGTAAATTGCTTTCCTTCATATCGAGCAAAAAGGTGCTGCCTGCGCCGGGGGCGGACTGCACGGAAAGCGTGTGGCCGAGCATATCGGCGGCGCGGCGGCTCAGATACATGCCGAGACCCGTCGATTTCTTTTCTGCCCTGCCGTTATAGCCCGTGAAGCCCTTTTCAAAAATGCGCGGCAGGTCTTCCGGTGCGATGCCGATGCCGGTATCGCTGACCTTTAAGACCTTATTCTTTGTAACGGTAACGGTCACGGTGCCGCTTTCCGTATATTTTACGGCGTTTGCGAGCATCTGACCCAAAATGAACGCCAACCACTTTTCGTCCGTTAAGACCTGCACCGGGGCAATATCGCACTTTAACGCGATGTGCTTGCGGACAAACTGCCCGGCGTACTGCCGCACGACGCGCTTTATGACGGGTTCGACCTCGACTTTGGCGAACACAAGGTCGTTTGACGTGCTGTTTAAGCGCGCGTAATTCAAGGCCATTTCGGCATAGCGGTCTATGCGGAACAGCTCTGCGGAAAGTGCGCGGCTGCGCGGGGTATCTTCTTCGCCGAGCATCAGCCGCATGGCGGAGATGGGCGTTTTGATCTGGTGTACCCACATGGTGAAATAATCGGTGTTCTCCTCCTGCCCACGGCGGCGGTCGGTCTCACTTTGGGCGAGCTTGGTGCACAGCATGCGCACGGCTTCGTCATAACACACGGCCGTGCTGCCCGAGGGCTCCGGGAGGTCATCGCGCGATTCGGGCAGATTCAAAAGCGCCGATTCCAACCGGCGAAACTGCTTATGAAACCGCAGATAACTTAAAATAAAGCTTAAAAGTCCCACCGCCGCGCACAGCAGCGCCGCGTACAAAACGGGATCGGCGGGCAAATCGTATAAATAGAGGATTACCGCAAAAATGGCAAAGCACAGCAGCAAAAACGCGATCTGCAAAATGTGTGCGCACAGGTATGAGAAAAACAGCGCGCTTTCTTTTTTCTTCATGGGTCACCTCACAAAACGACATAGCCGCTGCCGACGCGCGTCGTGATGAAATCGGTCAGGCCGATGCCGGAAAGCTTCTTACGCAGGCGGGTCATGTTGACGGTCAGCGTGTTTTCTTCAATGTACAGGTCGTATTCCCAAAGGCGTGTCATGAGCGTTTCGCGGCTGACGACCTTGCCGCGGCTTTCCATAAGCGTCTGCAAAATGCGGAACTCATTGCGCGTGAGCTGCACCTTTTGGCCGTCGTGCGTCACGGTCTCATCGTTCAGGTTCAGGACCGCGCCGCCACGCTCAATGACCGGCACACGGTCGCCGAGGTCGTAGGTACGGCGCAAAACGGCGCGAATTTTTGCCATAAGCACGGAGGGGTCGAACGGCTTTGCGATAAAATCATCGCCGCCCATGTCTACCGCCATCACAATATTCATATTTTCCGACGCGCTGGAGACGAAAATGATCGGCACGGCGGATATTTTTCGGATCTCGCTGCACCAGTGGTAGCCGTTAAAAAACGGCAGGGTGATGTCCATGAGGACAAGATGTGGGTCGAAATCCGTAAATTCGCGCAGAACATCGCGAAAATCGCGGACACAGCGCGGGGTAAGCCCCCAAGATTCGATGATGCGGCTGACCGCACCCGCAATAGCCTCATCATCTTCAACAATCAAAATTCTGTGATTTTCCATAGTATCTCCAATTTACAAATTGTTCGCCTCACTTCTCCCCAAGTACCCGCTTCAAAAACGCCGCCGAGCGCTCCATGCATTTCAGCTGCTCTATGGAGCCGAAATGTTCTGCCGCAAAGCTGCCGGTGTAACCGGAGTCAAGCAAAACACGCATCATTTTTTCAATGGGCAGATTGCCGTCGCCTACCGCCACGGGATACAGCTTGCGGTTTGCGACCGTGACGCACGGACTGCCGGTGTTTTCCGTAAACGCGCGGTCTTTGCAGTGCACGGACGCAATGTACGGACGGAACAGGGAAAAGTTCTTCACCGCGTCCTCCTCATTATAAAGGAAATTGCCGGTATCAAAGCCGCAGCGCAGACCGGGCACATGCCGCATGAACCACATGAGCTCATCGGCGCGGGAGTACGGCGCCGTAAGGTTATCGAACTCCTCCATGACAACCGTGACGCCGTGCTTTTCCGCTTCCGCTGTAAGCTCCGTTAAAGATGCCGCCATGCGCAGACGGCGGGTTTCATACTTTGCGCTGCCGCGCACCATTTCGTCCTCCGTCAAAAAACCCGCCACGGCAAGCAGGAACTTGCAGTTTGCTTTTTCGCAGCAGTCTATGACGCGCAGAGATTCCGCACGGTCGTTTTCCGGGGAACCCGTCTCGCTGCCGAAATCGAAAAAATTATAAATGCCGTTCACACAAAGACCGGATTTTTGCAGCGCAGGCAAAATTACATCACCCTCGTTTTTGATGCGGTTCGCGTCGAGCTCCACACCGTCAAAGCCAAAGCGTTTTACCGCCGCGCACACTTCATCTAATGTAATATTCTCCTGCTTCATGGCTTCTGCCATGTGCTCGTAAAAAACAGAAATTCGGTTCATAGAAACGCCACCTCCAAAAGTATTTTCAGCATAGCAGGCAATGCGGATTTTGTCAATGCAAAACCCGCAAGCAGCACGCGTTCCGCTGCCTTTTCCGAAAATTTTTCCCGGCGGCACAATGTGACAGAATCAAAATTTGTCCCACATGTATACTGGTGTCGGGAGGTGAAAGCGTGACCGTTTATGCCGACCTGCTTTTCATCGTGAACCTCTACATAGACGCGCTTTTGCTCAGCGCGGTACGGCGTTTTTTGCGGCTGCCGCTTACGGGAAAAAGGCTTTTGCTCGCTTCCGTGCTCGGCGGGGTGTTTGGGCTTTCTGCCCTGCTGCCCGCGCTGCCGGGGGTTGTTTTGTTTCCGCTGGCGCTGTTGGAATCGCTTGCGCTGTGCGCGGCAGCGTTTGCGCCAAAGCCGGTGACGCAGCTTTTAAAAGCCGCTTTTTTGCTGTTTTTGTTTGGCGCGGCGCTTTCCGGGCTTTTGACGGCTGCGGCGTATTTTCTGCCGATACACGGCATTTTGCTCGCAAACGGCGCGGTGTATTTTAACATTTCCGCATTGACGCTCATTTTGCTCACGTGCGTCTCTTACGGCGTGCTGTACGGCTTCGACCGCCTGTTTCGCAAAAAGGAGCCGGACGTGTTTTTCGCAAAACTGACCATCACACGGCAGGGCAAAACCGTCACGCTGCCGGCGAAAATTGATACGGGGCTGACGCTGACGGAGCCTTTTTCCGGCACGCCTGCCATTGTTGCGGATCGGCGTGCGCTCGGTGACATATTGCCGCCGAATTTCGGAATGCAAAGCACGGAAAATGCTGTTTCTATGCGGCTCATCCCGTTTTCTTCACTCGGAGCGGACGGTGTTTTGCCCGCGTTTCGGCCGGATGCGGCTTCGCTTTCGGGCATATCAATCGAATGCTGGGTGGCCGTGACCGACCGCACGCTTTCCGCAGGGAATTTTCAGGCGCTCGTCGGCGCCGCCGTGTGTGACGCCGCGCAGATACAGGGTTTAAAACCCGGAAAGGACATCCCATGAAACATGATTTTCTCACCCGCATGCGCGAAATTTTTGCTCACTTTTTATCAAAGCTGAACGAAGACACCTGCCACTACATAAACGGCCCGGAAACGCTTCCGCCACCGCTGACGAAAGCGGAAGAACAGGTGGTTTTTCAGAACATCCGTGACGGAAAACCGAACGCACGCGACCCTCTTATCACGCATAACCTGCGGCTTGTCGTGTACATTGCGAAAAAATTTGAATCGCCTGCCGTGAACGTGGAAGACCTCATTTCCATCGGCACCATCGGGCTCATCAAAGCGGTAAATACGTTCAGCGTGGAGCGCAACATCAAGCTTGCAACGTATGCTTCGCGGTGCATTGAAAACGAGATTCTGATGTACCTGCGCAAAACGGCGCAGCTGAAAAACGAGATCTCGCTCGACGACCCGCTGAATGTGGATTGGGACGGCAACGAGCTCCTGCTCTCCGATCTACTCGGCAGCGACCCCGACATTGTGAATCGCGGCATCGAGCAGGAATCGGAAAAGCAAACGCTGCTCCGTGCCGTTGAAAAACTTGACCCGCGCGAAAAACAGATCATGGAGCTGCGGTTTGGGCTGAACCGGCAAAAGGAGCACACGCAAAAGGAAGTTGCCGATGCACTCGGCATTTCGCAGTCGTACATCTCAAGGCTTGAAAAGCGCATTTTGCACCGATTGAAGACAGAAATGGAAAAGGCTGGATAAACACGCCATAAACACGACAAAAAGCAGATGTATCTACCGATTTTGGTGACACATCTGCTTTTTCTATAAAATACACCGGTTTTAAAGTATTCGGTTTATACGAGCTTCAAATATTTGACCCCATACGGCGGCAGCTCCACCCTGCCGTGGATGTCGCTTGTTTCGCCGGTTAAAAAATCGACCGCTTTGTACTCGCCGCGGGCGTCTATGGAACACGGCGCGTTTTCCGCATTGACGGCAACAAGCACCGTCTCATGATCACAATGACGCTCAAACAGCAGATTTTTATTCTGAATGGTGATGTTCTTATAATCTCCGTAATTCAATGCGCGGCTTTCGGTCTTCACCTTCGCGAGTTTTTCGATAAACGCGGTGAGTTCGTTTTCGACGGGTGCGTCGAAGCACGGGCGCAGGGCGCTGTCGCCCTCATGCTTTTCGCCCTTTGCGCCCCACTCGCTTCCGTAATACAGGCACGGAATGCCCGGCATGGCGAACAGCACGCCGTACAGCGGGTAAATTTGCTTTTCGTCGTTTAAAATGCTCGCGATGCGCGTTACGTCGTGGTTATCGGCGAAGTTCATCAGGTGCTTGCCGCGGTACAGCGTCCACGGCTCCGGGCCGAACTGCCGCCCGAGCGAATGCGCAATCTCAAAGAGATTCATCGAATTGAACGCAGAGTAAAGCCCTTTGTAGCACTCGTAGTTCGTCACGCTGTGCAGCAGGCCGTCTGCGGTGATGCGGTTGTAATCGCCGTGAATCATCTCGCCGATGAGCACAAACTCCGGCTTTTTGCCGTCGCAGTACGCGCGCAGGCGCCGCATGAAATCTTCATTCAACATGTACGCTACGTCAAGACGCAGGCCGTCGATGCCGAATTCGTCGATCCATCTGCCGACGCAGTTTAAAAGGTACTCGACAACGGTGGGATTATAGAGATTGAGCTTGACAAGCTCGTAATGTCCCTCCCAGCCCTCGTACCAAAAGCCGTCGTTATAGGCGCTGTTACCGTCGAAATTCAAGTGAAACCAGTCTTTATAGGGAGAGTCCCACTTTTTCTCCTGCACGTCACGGAACGCAAAAAAGCCGCGGCCCACGTGGTTGAACACGCCGTCAAGCACAACTTTGATACCGTTTTCGTGCAGCGCATCGCACACGGCTTTGAAGTCTTCATTCGTGCCGAGGCGGCAGTCTATCTTTGTAAAATCACGCGTATCGTAGCCGTGGTTGTCCGATTCAAACACCGGGGAAAAATACACCGCGCCGATATGCAGCTTTTTCAGGTGCGGAATCCACCCTTTGACCTTTTGAATGCGGTTCACGCATACGCCGTCGTTCGGCATGGGTGCGCCGGTAAAGCCCAAGGGATAGATCTGGTAAAACACCGCTTTATCTGCCCACATTGTTATATTCGTTCCTTTCAAGAGAGTTATACTGACTTCAACTTAAAACGTATACATGCCGTCTGCCGTCTGGCGGATATCCGCATTATAGAACGCCGTCATGGCCTTTACCATGTACGCGGTGTCCTTTTCGCCCGCCGTCTCCACGCAGGAGTGCATCGCGAGCTGCGGGATGCCGATATCGACCGTGTTGAGCGACAGATGACCGTTTGAGATATTGCCAAGCGTGGAGCCGCCCGCCATATCGGAGCGGTTATGGAAGATCATCACCGGCACCTCGGCCTTACGGCAGATCTCGCCGAACACGGCGGCAGAAACGGAATCCGTCGTATACTTCTGGTTTGCACTGTACTTGATGACGATGCCGCCGTTTAAGTAGCAGCGGTTCGTCTGGTCACACTTTTCCGTGTAGTTCGGGTGCACGGCATGGGCATTATCGGCGGAAAGCATGAAGCTATCCGGCATTTTGCGCAGCCACTCCGCTTCAGGGATATTGAGCGCGGAAGCGATGCGACGCACGGTATCCGTGAGGAACGTGGAATCTGCGCCCTGCTTTGTCAGCGAGCCGACTTCTTCGTTATCGAACACGGCGCTGATGAGCAGCTTTTCTTTGTTTTCCGCGTTCAAAAACGCTTCCGTTGCGGAGAACGCGCACTGGAGGTCGTCGAGGCGCGGGGATGCAATAAATTCGTTCTCCATGCCGAATACAACGCCGTGCTGGCGCGGATAGAGGAACATATCGCTCGAGATGACGTCTTCCTTTTTAACGCCTGCCTCTTCCGCGATGAGCGCGTTATAATCGGCGTTTTCGCCGCCGAGCAAGGGCAGCAGATCGACCTGCGGGTTTAACTTGTGGTCTGCCATGCCGCGCGTCATGTGAATGGCAAGGCTCGGGATGATGCACAGGTCGCGGTCAATGTTCAAAAGCACGCTCTTTACGCCGCTTTCGGTACGCACCACGGCGCGGCCGGCAAGCGACAGCGGACGATCAAACCACGTGGAAAGGATCATGCCGCCGTAGCCTTCGGTGTTGAGCTTTTTGTAGTGACCCTCTACGGTGATCTCCGCGCCGCTCTTTACGCGGAACGTCGGGGAATCGCTGTGCGCGGAGACAATCTGCATGCCGTTATAGTTTTCCGGCACGGAGAACGCCAAAACAGAAGAGCCGTTGCGCGTCGTAAAGTAGCGCTTGCCCTTTTCGAGCGTCCAGGTTTCGTTTTCAAGCAGGCGAATGCAGCCCGCATCTTCCAACATTACACATATATTTTTCACCGCATGAAAACACGACGGAGAAGCGTCGATAAACTTCAGCAGCTTTTCGGTGGTTTCAGAAGTCTTTAACATTTCGGTCATTCCTTTCCTTGTTTCTATTCATCATAGCACAAAACGACAAATATGGGTAGAGCAAATTTCAGAAAAAAAGACCGCCGCACCGAAACAGTACGACAGTCTTTAAAAAATAAATTCATTTGCACGCATTTCCGATGGCTTCGTTCACGCGCTCGCGCAGATCAGGCAGATAGGACGATGTGCGCGGATAGTTTGCAAACGTCATACTTTCGCCGTCTCCGAGCAGTTTTAAGACGCTTTCGCGCCCGAGCTTTTCTTCGGCGAGCGACAACGCGCGCATATCATAAAGCGCCATGGCGAAAACCTTTTGCCGCAGCGACGGCAGCGGGCCGTTTTCGCCGGGATAGACGGAAAATCCGTCGCCACCCGGGAACGCGCCGCCTGCGTCCGTCACCTTGAACGGATCAATAACCGCTTTGGAGAGCTGCGAGTTCCAGAAGTTATAGCCCCAGTGCAGGAAGCCCGTGATGTGATACTTCCACATCTGCACGCCCAAAATGCGATTGCGGTTTGAGGGCATCGCGAGGAAACGGTTGCCCACGTCCACGCACTGACCGCAGCAGGTGTACGCCCACAGATCCGGCACATCGTTTTCGATAAACGGCGTGATATGATTCGTCGCGACGACGGGGTGCTTGACGAGCCCCTCCGTGTAGTAATCATACGACGAGAGCGCGTCGCGCAGAATGCAGCCGGGCAAATACGGCTCCACAACAGCTTTCGCCTTTAAGTAGTCCGCCTTGTGCTCCTCGCTCGGCTCGTCCGAAATGTGGAACATAAGGTCACTTTTTTCAACGCCTACTTCTTCAAAGAATGTAAGCAGCTGCGGCAGCAGCGCATGCAATAATGCCGCGTATTCCGGGTCGGTTGCCGCAGTATGCCAACCGAATTTCAGCTTGCGTTCGCCGTTTTCGGTGACGTAGATATTCGGCGCACATTTTGCACCCCACTGTGTGAAGAAGTGGGAAATCTCAAACTTAGAAATGCCGCAGTCCTTTGCGGTTTCCACCCAGCGGGCAAGCCTTGCGAAATCAAAATGATAACCCGCGTCGTTCTTTGTAATCTCCACAAGCTGCGTGCACGGGCGTTCTTTGCCGATCTCGGTATCGAGCGCGGGAGTGAACACCGGCGTCAGGATCATGTTCATGCCGTGTTCCGCCGCCATACGCATATACTTGTCTAACAATGCCCAGTGCTCTTTTGAGTAAATCTCCACGCCGTAGCGCGCTGCGATGCAGTCGCCATGGAACCACTGCGTGAACGTGAGCTTCTGCTCCGGCAAAGTGACCGGCGCGACCGTCAAACGGAAAATTTCGCTTTTGCCGTTTGCGCTGATCTCCACGGGGTAATCGCCGCCCGCGGCATCGTCGTTCACTTTGAGGCTCACCCACAGCACCTCGCGGCCGTTGACGTTCACCGCGCCATCCGTGACGGGATACAGCACATCCGGGAACGTGCTCGGCTCTGTTGTGATGTAGTCGTCATCGAACCTGTCCGGGTACGCGGAAAGCGTGCACGGCACATAGCCCTCGCGGTACACCGCCACTTTAACGGGTGCATCGGTGCGCACCTCAATGTAGTGTTCGCCCTCGCCCGTGACGATGGCCTGAAACGCGGTCTCTTCTCCGCGCAGAGCGCTCGCCTTCGGGTACGGCGCAAAGGTCTTTTCTTCCTGCGCCATGACTTTTTCCATCGGTGAAAGAAGCTGGATCGTTGTCTGCATGGATTTTTCCTCCCCTAAGTTGACCGTGTCAAACTGTGTAAAATCCGGTATATAACGTTCGCCGGCGGCGCTGCGCTTTTGGCAGAAGCCGGGCAAACCCAGTTCCAACATATAATTTTGTACCTTGCGGCTCTCCCGCAGGGTGATGCGGCGGTTGATGTCCGCAAATTCCGGCTCGCGCAAAACACGTCCCATCGGCGTATACTGGCTCATCAGGCTCACGGGCACGCCCGGGAAATGCTGTTTGATGAGCTCCAGCGCCTGCATGGAATTGCGCGTGTGGCCGGGCAAAATGAGCTGCCGAATGATGATGCCCGTTTGCAGCATGCCGTTTTCGTCGTACACATTTTCGCCCGTCTGTCGCACCATTTCATGAATGGCAGCAAGCGCCGTTTCACAGTAGTGCGGCGCATTGGAAAGCCGCACGGCGAGATCGTCGTCCGCATATTTGAAATCCGGCAGGTAAATGTCGACGAGCCCCTCTAACATGCGCAGTGTCTCGACCGATTCATACCCGCCGCAGTTGTAGACAACGGGCACGCGCGGCTTATAGATGCGCAGCGCTTCGGCAATTTGCGATGCAAAGTGCGTCGGCGTAACAAGGTTGATGTTGTGCGCGCCCATAGCTTCGAGTTTTTTTATCGTCTCGATAAATTCTTCAACCGTAAAATCCTTGCCGTGTAGGCTTTCGCCGGAGATCTCGCTGTTCTGGCAAAACGCGCAGCGCAGCGAGCAGCCGGTAAAAAAGATCGTGCCACTGCCGCGCGTACCGCTGATGGGCGGCTCCTCCCAGTAGTGGAGCTTCGCGCGCGCAATGTGCATTTTGTCGCCGCTTTGGCAGTAGCCGCGCATTATTTCACGGTCAACACCGCATTTTCGCGGGCACAGTGTGCAAACGCTCATGCGTTTTGTTCCCTAAGCATCAGGAACCCGGCGTTAGAGCCGCGCTTGCCGCGCGTCACGCGGTGTGAAAACAGCAGGTCGCTGTTGCACATGGTGCACACGCCGCCCGTTGTGATGTGCTCGGGCAGCACGCCTGCGCCTAATAAGAACGCACGGTTGCACGCCCAAAGATCAACGTGGAATTTGCCGTTGCCGTCGTCCGTGACGAATTTGTCGCTGTCGGGCAGCGCGAGGAATTCTTCCGCACACGGGGCGTCCACCTCAAAGCACTCCTTTGCAATGGACGGACCGATGGCCGCGAGCAGATCCTCGGGGCGGGTATCAAATTCCTCCTGCATTTTCTCTACGGTAGCTTTTGCCATACCGTTCACCGTGCCGCGCCAACCGGCGTGCGAAAGCCCAATGGCGTGATGAATGGGATCGTAGAAGTAAAGCGGCACACAGTCCGCCGCGTAAATGAGCAGCGGCAGATTCGGCTCATCCGTCACAAGGCCGTCCACGCTTTCCATGTCCTTCGGCTTCCAAATACCTGTGCCGGCGTTTTTCATCGTGACACGGCGCACGTTCGTGTGGTGATCCTGCGCGCCCGCCGTTATATTCTCTACAGGAATATTCGCCGCTTGAGCGACGAGACGGAAATTTTCTTTTACATTTTCATCGCTGTCGCCGCGGTTGAAGCCGAGGTTCATAGCGGCAAACTCTTCTTCACTCACGCCGCCGATGCGCGTGGAGAAGCAGTGCGTAAGGTACGGGATATTCTCCCACGCCTTAAACGTCAGCAGTCCCACACCGTTTTCCTTGATTGTCAGACGCATATCGGCGATGTCTGCGTTTTCGGCGCGGCGCGGCTTTTCGATTTTCGGCAGCGGAATGGATTTGCGGCTCACGATAATACCCTCATACTTCTGCTTCACGCGCAGCTGACCGCAGAATTCGTAGCCGCACTTTTCGCACTTGAATGTGCTGCGCAGACTCTTGTTTTTTACAGTCCATTTGCCGCGGCGCTTTGCTTCGCCTCCGCATTTTTCGCACGTGAAATGCAGATGCTCTTTTTCGATCAACGGGCTGTTCACGTCACAGATATACGTCGTTTTAAACGTGATGCGTCTGTAAAACTCCGGGTCCTTGCAGTCCTGAATAAACGGGCGGAACGTATCCTTTGTGTAAATGCGCTCCAGCACCATGGCGGACAGCACGCTGTCGTCGAGCGCGCGGTGGTGGTCGAGCGCACCGTCATCGATGGAAAGCAGCTCTGCCGCTTTGGAAAGTCCAAGCTGCTCCTTGCCGTCCTCGCCAAGGCGCTTTTCCACGTACTGCTGTAAATCGACATAGCGCTGCAAAAACGGAACGGTCTCCCCGCCGCCGAAATAGCGGCAGTTTTCAATCAGCGCCAGAATGTCCGACGTGCCCCACGTGGCAATCACGCAGTCGCCCGCCCATTTTTTGAAGCGGCTCATCACCTGCATGTACGGGCGTGCGTCCAAAAGATTCGCATCCGTAATGTTGGTGAGGTCCGAGATAATCGCGCTGATCTTTTTTGTCACCTGCGGTTTGACAAAGCAGGAAAACCGGTCTGTGATATTCAGTTGTGCATCGAGCTTGACAGCGCCGAACTCGATAATCTCATTGATAAAGCCGTGGAGACGGCGGCTGTACGCACCGTTCCACTCCAGATCCAAAATAACGATATTCATTGGCTCTCCATGTGTCTTTTCCGTTGGTCAGGTTTATAAATTACTTCTTTTTCGCAGCCTGCTTCATGCGCAGCTCTTTGCTCAGCACCATTTTGCGCATGCGGATGCTCTTCGGCGTGATCTCCACAAGCTCGTCGTCCGCGATGAACTCGAGGGATTGCTCCAGAGAGAGCACGGTGTGCGGGGTCAGCTTCAGTGCGTCGTCGGAGCCGGAAGCACGAGTGTTTGTCGCGTGCTTCTTCTTGCAAACGTTGATGACGATGTCGTCGCCCTTCGGGTTGCTGCCGACAATCATGCCCTCGTAAACCGGTACGCCCGGCCCGATAAACAGGCGGCCTCTGTCCTGTGCGTAGAACAGGCCGTAAGCTGTAGACTCGCCGGTCTCGTGTACAACGAGAGAGCCGGTGCTGCGCTGCTGAATATCTCCCTTATACGGCTCGTAGCAATCGAACACGTGGTTCATGATGCCGTTGCCGTTCGTGTCCGTAAGGAACTCGGAGCGGTAGCCCATGATGCCGCGGGACGGAATTTTGAATTCGAGGTGCGTGGTGCCGCTGTCGCGGGTACCCATGTTGAGCAGCTCTGCTTTTCTGGTGCCGAGCTTTTCCATGACCGCGCCGACGTAGTTATCCGGAACTTCGATCATCAAAAGCTCCATCGGCTCCAACTTCTTGCCGTTTTCTTCCTTGAAAATAACGCTCGGGCGGGAGACCTGGAATTCGTAGTTCTGGCGGCGCATCTGCTCGATAAGAATGGAGAGGTGCAGCTCGCCGCGACCGGATACCTTAAACGTATCGGCGGAATCCGTCTCTTCCACGCGCATAGCAACGTTCGTTTCGACCTCCTTAAACAGGCGGTCGCGCAGGTTGCGGGAGGTGACATATTTGCCCTCGCGGCCCGCAAACGGGGAATTGTTGACCATGAACATCATAGAAACGGTCGGCTCGTCGATCTTGACGAACGGCAGCGGCTCCACGTGCTCCGGGTCGCAGGCGGTCTCACCGATGTTGAGGTCTGCCATGCCGGAAACGGCCACGATGTCGCCGAGCTCTGCGCTCTCTGCGTCCACGCGCTTGAGGCCCTCAAACTGGTAGAGCTTCGTAATGCGCGCGTTGCGCTTTTCGTCGCTTGTGCTGCTGCAGATGGTAACGGTCTGGCCGACCTTTACGGAGCCGCGCTCCACACGGCCGATACCGATACGACCGACGTACTCATCATAGTCAATGTTGGAGAACAGCACCTGCGTCGGGCCGTCAAGGTCACCCTCCGGCGCCGGAACATCGTTTATAATGGCTTCAAACAGCGGCTTCATGTCCGTGCCCTTTTCGTCCGGCTGGTTCATGGCGTAGCCGTCACGTGCGGAAGCGTAGACCACCGGGAAATCGAGCTGGTCTTCGTCTGCACCGAGCTCAATGAAGAGGTCAAGCACTTCGTCCACGACTTCAAGCGGACGTGCGCCCGGACGGTCGACCTTATTGACGACAACGACCGGCTTTTTGCCAAGACCAAGCGCCTTCTTTAAAACGAAGCGCGTCTGCGGCATACATCCCTCAAACGCATCGACAAGCAGCAGAACGCCGTCTACCATCATCAGAATACGTTCCACCTCACCGCCGAAATCGGCATGGCCCGGGGTATCAACAATATTGATTTTGATGTCATTGTACATGACAGCTGTGTTTTTGGAGAGGATCGTAATGCCGCGCTCACGCTCCAAATCACCGGAGTCCATGACGCGCTCGGTTACGGCTTCGTTGCTGCGGAAAACGCCGCTCTGGCGCAGAAGCTGGTCCACAAGGGTGGTCTTGCCGTGATCAACGTGTGCAATAATGGCTACGTTGCGCAAATTTTCTCTTTTTCCCATCTTTATCAATCCCTTTCTTTATCGTTCTTAACTTCAAACTGCTTCAAAAAATTCAAAACCGGCCGCGCCGTTTTGCATGCGCGGGATACGGCAAAAAACGGATTAAAAACTCGGTTTGCTCGCTAACCGAAATATTATACCACTTTTCGCGCGTTTTGTGAATATGTTCCGCCTTGGCGAAACCGCTGAAATATTGGGTTTTTGCGTTTTTTCTTTTGTCCTGCTTTCCTTGACGGCGGGCTTTGTTCGTGCTATTCTTGTATTGATTTTGAAACAGAGGAGTGCAAAACCTTGAAGAGGATCTTGAATTTCGGCTCACTCAATACAGACTATGTTTATAAGGTCGACCACATTTTGCAGGGCGGTGAGACCATTCAAAGCGAAAGCCGCACCGTGTTCCCGGGCGGCAAGGGGTTAAACCAGTCCATTGCGCTTGTGCGGGCGGGGCTTTCCGTCTGCCACGCGGGACTCATCGGCACGGACGGCGAGCACCTGCGCGATTTATTGAACCAAAACGGCGTGGATACCTCCCTCATCGAAACGCGCGATATGCCGGGCGGGCACACCGTCATTCAGGTCAGCCGAGAGGCGCAGAACGCCATTCTGCTTTTCGGCGGCTCCAACGGGGCTGTGGATGAAGCATATGCCGACCGCGTGCTTGCGCAATTCGGCGCAGGCGACATTCTTCTGCTGCAAAACGAGATCAGCGCGCTGCCGTATATTCTTGAAAAAGCCCATGCGCGCGGCATGGAGATCTGGCTCAATCCGTCCCCGATGAACGAAAACGTTTTAAAGTGCAATCTGTCGCTCGTTTCCGTGTTCGTTTTGAACGAAGTGGAGGGCGAACAGCTGACCGGCACAAAGATTCCCACCGCTATTTTGGATAAGCTCCTTCAAAAATACCCGCACGCCGCCGCAGTCTTAACGCTCGGCAGTAAAGGCGCGTGGTACGCCAAAGAAGATAAGCGCGCGTTTGCCCCGGCGGAGCTTGTCCGTGCGGTCGATACCACCGCGGCCGGCGATACGTTCACGGGCTATTTCATGCGCGGTATGCTGGATGGGCTTTCGCCGAAAAAATCGCTGACCCTCGCGGCAAAAGCCGCTGCCATTGCGGTCTCGCGCCCCGGTGCCGCACCGTCTATTCCCCTATATGCAGAAGTTACGAACGAAAGGAACTGAAAATATGAGTGATTTCAGAGTTGCAGTACGCAGAACGAACGAGTGGGACGGCCCGTCCATGCTCAAAATTTACACACCCTACGTCGAAAAGACGCACTACACGCCCGACACCGAAGTGCCGACGCTCGCCGAGTACGTGCAGCGCATCGACACCTATACATACGGCCGTATGTGGATTCTGACGGAGATCAACAACCAGACGGCGGGATTCTGCTTTTTGACCGACCGCGATATTCCGAAGGATGACCTGTTCTCTGCTGACGCACAGCTGTACGTCTCCGAAAAATGTCTGCACAGCGGCGTGGGCACGTCTTTATACAGCCTGATGCTGGACATCATGCACCATGCAAATTACCGCCGCGTTACAGCGCACATCAATCTGCCGAACGATGCCGCCGTGGCATTCCACAAAAAGATGGGTTTTCACGAGGTCTCCGAAACGGACGGTGTTCTTTTAATGGAGCGCGCCATTGAACCGGAAGACCCGAACGCAAAGCGCTTCACGAAAGCCTACCTCATCTTAGCGCAGGACTACGAGGCCGCGCGTGAGCACGCCGCCACATTTGTTAAAGAAGGTACGGTGGTATAATGGGCCCCTACGAATACGAAGTGGCAAGCATCGACGGCGACTACGCCGTTTTGCGCCGAACGGACAATGACACGCACGATGAAATTCTGGTTGCTCGCGCGCTTTTGCCGGAGGAGATCGACATTGGCACCGCGCTGCACTACGAAATGTTCACTTATTCCATCGTTTAACATTTAATTATTGGCAAAAATAGCCAAATATTTTTCCCGTTGATTTGGGTAAACCGTTCATTGAACTCGCGTTGCTTTCTTGGTACAATGATACTTGTAAACTAACACGCAGCGAAGAGGTTCTACAAACGCGGTTTACCCTTATTTTCTACGGAACGGTTTACCTTAATCTTTTTTTAGGAGTTGTTGTATCATGTCCAAACCGTCCGGTGCCATCGACATGACGCAGGGCAAACCGATCAACCTGATGCTTCGTTTTGCGCTGCCCATGATGATCGGCAGTATTTTCCAGTCGCTTTATTCCATGGTGGACTCCGCCGTGCTCGGCCGCTTCGTCGGCTCGCACGCGCTGGCCGCCATCGGTGCCACCACGTCCACAACGGGCCTCATCCTGCTGCTTGCAACCGGCGTGACGAGTGCCATTTCCATCGTGCTTTCGCAATACGTCGGCGCAAACGACACCGACCGCGTGCGCAAGGGCATCGTCGCCTCCGGGTGGATCACCCTTTTGCTCGGCGTTGTTCTGGGTCTCATCAGCGTTTTCGCCGCGCGGCCGCTCATGCAGCTTTTAAAAACGCCGGAAGACGTCATCGACATGTCCGTTTTATACATTCAGATTGTCTGCGGCTGCGGCATCGCACAGTTTGCGTATAACGCCGCGGCATCTATCCTGCGCGCACTCGGCGACAGCAAAACACCGCTGTATTTCCTCATTCTGTGCTCCATTTTGAATGTTATCCTCGACCTCATCAGCGTCATTGGTCTCAACATGGGCGTTGCGGGTGTCGCCGTTGCAACGATCGGCTCGCAGGCCATCTCCGCCGCCATCTGTATCCTCGTCATGTTCCGCAAATACCCCGATCTGATGCCGAAGCGCCACACCCTGCGCCCGGATATGCCCGTTAGCCTTAAAATATTCGGCATGGGTGCGCAAATGGCTCTGCAAAGCCTGTTTCTTTCCGTCGGCATGATGGTCATTACGCGCGTCATCAACAGCTACGGCTCTAACGTCGTCGCGGCGTTCACCGTCGGCAGCAACGTGCAGAACCTCGCCGTGATGCTGTTCAGCAATTTCTCATTCGGCTTTTCCGTCTATGTCGGGCAGAACTTCGGCGCGAAAAACGCAGAGCGCATCAAGCTTGGCGTGCGGCAAATCTTCCTTCTTGTCGGCGGTCTGAGCATTTTTGCAGGTGCGCTGACACTCATTTTTTCTGAGCCGCTCGTCTCGCTGTACGTCAAGCCGAACGAGACCGAAGTCATCGCGTATTCACTCGAATTCATCCGCATTCAGGCGTGGTTCTTCCCGTTCCTCGGATGGATCTGGCTTTATAACAGCACCGTCAAGGGCATGGGCAAAATCAACATTTCCATGGTCTCCTCCGTTGTGGAGCTGTGCAGCAAGATCGGTCTCTCGTTGCTTCTGCCCATCTGGATCGGCACCACAGGTATTTGGTTTGCCGCGCCGATCGGCTACATTTTGGGCATCATCCCGCTGCTCATCTACTATTACAGCGGCCGCTGGAAAAAGCTGCTCACCGTCCCCGCCGCAGAACCCGCAAAGGCATAAAATACAACAAAACGGCAAAAGTCCGAAGCACCTAAACCGTGTTTCGGACTTTTTATTCTATCTTAAAATTTCATCCCAGCATCACGTCCAAAAGCATCATTAGCGCAAAGCCCGTCACAATGCCCATTGTCGCCGCATACGGCTGCGCTTCCTGGTTGCGCTGACACTCGGGGATGAGCTCGTGCACCGCGACTAAGATCATCGCGCCCGCCGCAAAGGACAGCGCAAACGGCAAAACGGCTTCAATGTACACGGCAAGCAAAGCGCCCAAAACGCCCGCAATTGGCTCCACAAAGCCGGAAGCCTGCCCGATGAAAAAGCTCTTCCTTCTGGAGCACCCCTCACGGCGCAAAGGCAGCGAGACCGCCGCGCCTTCGGGGAAATTCTGCAAACCGATGCCCACGGCCACCGTCACGGCACCCATCAGCGCTTCCGGCGTATAGCCGCCGTTTTTCAGCGCACCGAACGCCACGCCCACAGCGAGCCCCTCCGGGATATTGTGCAGCGTGATGGAAAGCACCAACAAAATGATGCGGTTCAGCCGTGCGTTTTTCTCGCCCTGCGCCAAAGCGGAGCGCCGCTGCGCGTAGGTCACGCATTTATCGGAGCCCCACATGAACAACGCACCGCAGAGAAACCCGAGTGTCGCCACCAAAAACGCAGGCATACTTCCCGCCGCCTCCGCGCGCTCGATGGCCGGCTGCAAAAGTGACCAAAAGCTCGCCGCAATCATCACCCCGGCGGCAAAGCCGAGCATCAAATTGAGAATTTTGGGGTTCGGCGATTTAAACAGCACCACCGTGGCCGCACCAAGCGCCGTGACGAGCCATGTCCCCAGCGTCGCCAACAACGCATAAAATACAATATCATTCATTTTCAGCCCTCCTGATTTTATTATATGGAGAGGGAAAAAATGGGTGAAAAAAGCACGCGGTTTTTAAAACCGCGTGCTTGCCGTATTAAATTGATCGGATAATCTTCCACGCTTCCGTCAGCCGCTCCAAGCTCCACGCGGCGTTCGCGGGGCTGGTGCTCGGCAGAACCGTTTCCGGCAAATCGATCTCTTTCGCCAGATATTTTTGATACAGCTTGTGCGCCATTTGACCGTTTGTACACACATGCGTGATGTTCGCTGTCGATAAAATCACGGAAAGATCATTCGGCACGACGTTTTTGATGCTCGCGTCAGCCGAGCCCGTTACGTCGCACGAGGCAATGACGTCCCACAAGGCAACTTTATGCTTTAGCAACAGCGCCTTCTTTTCGGGGACATTCCCCGGCACCGGTTCACCGAAAACCGCGCTCAAGACGCGCCAAAAGCGATTTTGCGGGTGCCCGTAGAAAAACGCCGCTTTTCTCGACTGCACAGACGGAAACGAGCCCAAAACGAGCACGCGGCTGTTTTCGTCGAACACCGGCGGAATTTCGTGCTGCACCATCAGTGTACCTTCTCGGCAAAATCCTTCTTGCGCTGTTCGTAGGCCGCCATGTTTTCCGCTTCAAACGCAAGCTTCACATCGCCCGCGCCCATCAGGTTCAAAATGTACTTTGTAAACGGCGGATTCAAAACCAAGATCGGCCCCACAAGGTATGTGCCGAAGAAGTTGTTTACGCGGATACCCTCGTATTTCGCCTTTATATTGAGCCCCACACCTTTGTTTTTCACGAACAAGCCGTGCGATTCATCCGGCGTGTAGGCCATCGTGAACTGCGTCTTAAAGCCCATGATGACATTGCCGTCAAATTCGCCCTCAAAGTCGCTGTTGTGGCGGTGCATCATATCGCGCTTTGCGTACAAACGATAAAGCCCAAGGCACTCTACGCGGCTGCCGTCCTCGTTTTCAATGTAATCGCCGAAGATTTCGAGCGCATTGCCCGTGAAAAGGAACACCGTGCCGTCGTCAATGGCTTTTTGGATTTTCTCCTTCAGCGGCATCAACTTGCGGATGACCTGCTCCTGCATACGCTCCGTCATGGGACCCATATACACAAGGTTCATTTTTTCTTCGGTAAAGCGCACATCGTCGCTGAATTTCGTGCGGATAAACTCCGCTTCCGGCAGCGTTTTTTCAAGGTAGACCATATTGTACGCGTCGCCGAACAGGTTGCAGAATTCCGGGAAAAGGACTTCTATTTTCATTTCGTCTCGCCCTCCTTCTCACGTTCGATCATCTTATCGCGAATGTCATTTGCCAAACGAATGGTGTATACGTCGTACAGAATAAAGACTGTGTCCGCTTCTTTCGAGACCGCCGCAGGCGTATCGCTTTCATCGCGCATGTGCACGATCTTCTCCGCCGGCACACCGGCCAGAAGCGTGCGCACATACGTATCGTGGTGGCGCGCACCGGCAATGACGACCTGCACGATGCTCGGGTCATTTAAAAACTCAAAATCGGTGTCGTAGAACCACGCGGTGTTCTCCACGGTGTGGCGCGCATCGAAGTAGTCGTCGAGAAACATCACAACGGACTTTTTGCCCGGCGCGTTACGGATATTTTCAAACGCGCGGGAGCACGCAATGGGGTTCTGCCCCTTTGCAAGGTGCAGAATGTACTTTCTGCCGTTCACTTCTTTTTCAGAGTAACGCGTCTCGCTGATGCCCATTTTCTCCATGGAATTGCGGATTTTTTCTTCGGAAAGGCCGAATTCACGCAGCGTCGCAATGGCGGCAAGGGCGTTATAAATATTGATGTTCGTACTGTTCAAAAGCGGGTATTCCGATTTTTTGCCGCCCACCGTCACGTTCATTCTCATGTCTTTCGTATCGATGTCCGTTGCAAGGTAGTCGATGTCCGGCGAGCGGTAGCCGCAGGCTTCGCAGTGCACACGGCCGATATGATGGTAACGCACAATGTCGTGCACAAGCGGGCCGTGGCATTTGGGGCAGGCAGGCACATCATTTACGATATTGTCGCATTCCTTTTTGTCCGTGTCAAGGTGGTCGATGCCGAAATATACGCGGTCGTTTTCGGGCTTAATGGAGCTGCAAAGCGGGTCGTCGCCGTTCAAAACAAGCTTTGTGCCCTTTGGAATTTCCTTATTCAGAATGTCGAGGATAAACTCCGCGTGCGCGTTGCGCTTATAAGAATCACGGAAAATGTTCGTGCACAGCACAATGTCCGGCTGCATGTAGGGGTAAATGTTCGGCGCAGAGCGCTCATCGAGCTCAAACACCGCAAGGTCACACTTCGGCTTGCCGAAAAAGTGACTGTTCGCAATGAGCGTAGATGCCACGCCGGTCGCAACATTCGTGCCGGAGCGGTTGCACATGAACTCGATGCCGTTATCCTCCAAAACATCCTCGATCATGTTCGAGACAGTCGTTTTGCCGTTCGTGCCCGTAATGCCGATGATCTTCTTCGGTTTCGGCATGCGCCCGATAAAATCCGGGCACAGAATAATAGCCCAAGAACCCGGCATGGACGTGCCCTTTCGCCCGATGAGCTTTAAAACCAGCGCCGTACCGCGGGCGAACATCAGCGCAAAATAAAAGCGTAAATTTCGTTTCATTTTCTTCATTCCTTAAATTTGAATTTTCCGTTTATCGATACGCATGATTATACTACTTTTAGACGTGAACTGCAAGATGAACTGCAAGATAACGCCGTTTTGAATTGTTTCGGCTCTGAAATTGCGAATATTTAGGAATTTTTCATAATCACGGATTGATTTTTCACAAAAAAGACTGTATGATAAAGAAAAGCAATCCATTAATTTAGGAGGAGTTCACCATGAAAACTTTACCCGTAGCGGTACAGGTTTATTCTGTCCGCGATGACGCTGAGCGCGATTTTAAGGGCACCATGCAGAAAATCAAGGACATGGGCTATGACGGCGTTGAGCTTGCAGGCCTTTATGGCATGAAGCCGGCGGAAGTCAAGGCGATTTTGGAAGAAGTGGGCCTCGTTCCGCTTTCCGCACACGTTCCGTTCCAGGAGCTCGAAGCCGATATCGAAGGCACGGTCGCACAGTACAAAGAGATCGGCATGCAGTACATTGCCATCCCGTATCTGATGGAAGAAGATCGTCCGGGCACCGAGAAGTTCCTCAAGAACATTGAGACCTTCAAGAAGATCGGCGAAGCCTGCAAGAAAGTCGGCATCACGCTGCTTTACCACAACCACGATTTCGAGTTTGTAAAGATGCCGAACGGTCAGTATGCACTCGATTATATCTATACCGAGATTCCCGCTGACCTGCTCCAGACCGAGCTTGATATCTGCTGGGTCAAGGTCGCCGGCGAAGAGCCGGTCGATTACATCAAGAAGTACGCCGGCCGCGCACCGGTCGTCCACCTCAAGGACTTCTACAAGGAAGGTAAGCCGGCCAACATGTACGAGCTTATCGGCATTGAGACCGAGAAGAAGGAAGAAACCGGCAAGTTTGAGTTCCGTCCGGTCGGCCACGGCATGCAGAACATTCCGCCGGTGCTCGATGCAGCACTGGAAGCCGGCTCCAAGTGGGTCGTTGTCGAGCAGGATCAGTCTTATGACACCCCCGCTCTCGAAGCCGTGAAGATGAGCCGCGATTACCTCAAGGGCCTCGGCTGGTAATTTTGCTTTAAGCAAGACATAAGAATACATATTTTCAAGGCGTACTTTCTCTCCGAAAGTGCGCCTTCATTATATTCGCCTGTCGGCGAATGCTATAGTCCTTCGGACAATAAAAAGAAAAACGGCTCCCGGCGCATGAAAGCACCGTGGAGCCGCGTATGTATAAGCGAGATATTATGCGTCCTTCTTTTCCTCTTCGTCTTCCGGCGGAAGCACGGATGCGCAGTGCGGGCATTTCGTCGCGCCGATCTTCACGTCATCCATCAGGCAGTACGGGCAGGTTTTCGTGGTAGGAGCCGTTTGTTTTCCCCTCAAAATTTCCGATATTGCTGCGGTTTCCGACAGTTTTTTCTTGCAGAAGTATTGTTGAAAACCGTGAAATATGCTATACTGTTTTATACTTTTCCGAGATATACATAGGACGCTCGATGGTTTAAGGAGATGCACGCATGGCATATAAGATCTGGCTTTTTCTGTGGTACTTTGTGCTTGCTTCCTTCTGCGGCTGGGTCGCAGAGGTGGGGTACATCGGCATGGTATACCGAAAATTCAAAAACCCCGGCATGCTGAACGGCCCGTACTGCCCGCAGTACGGCCTGATGATTGCGCTGCCGTGGGCGGCATTGACGGCGCTGCATTGGCAGACGTCGTTTGTTGCCACACTGTTTTTCTGCCTGATTTCAAGCTTCCTTGTGGAATTCACGTTCGCGTGGCTGCTGCGCAAAACAACGCACATCCGCCTGCGTGATTACTCCAAATTCAAGTGGAATATCAAGGGTTACGTTTCCGTGCCCGTCGCCACCGTGCGCGGCGTGTGCTTCTCGTTCATTGTGGTGTTCATCGTGCCGGTACTCACGTCACTTCTGCACTACGTCAACCGCACCGTCGGCTGGGTCATCCTCTATGCCGTCCTCGGCATCATGCTGCTCGACATCATCATCACGTCCATCACCGTGCAGCGCTTGAATCACCAGTTTAAACGCTTATCCGAACTCGGAGACCGCGTGCGCGAGGCGAGAAACGCCCTCGGCAATGCCGTCACCGGCGGCGCCATCGGCGCAGCGGAGGCCATCGATGACCTCGACCTGCAAAAGAAGCTTCAGGAAGCACAGAAGACCGCCGACGAAAACTACACGGCACTCCTCAACAAATCGAACTTCTTAAAGCGCCGCTTCATGAGCGCCTCGCCGGATATGACGAACGAGCAGTACGAAAAGGAATTAAAAGCGTACCGCATCACGACGGAAGATCGCAAAAAGCGCTCCGCCGAACGCTGGAAGCGCAATCGCTATGAATATGAAGCTACATTCGAAAACCCGGAAGACCGCCCGTTTGCGTTCGGCATGAACTTCACAAAACTCTTCTGGATCTTCTTCATCGGCTGCCTTGCCGGTTTTGTGCTTGAAGAATGCTGGGCGTTCTTCATCGCGCACCAGATTGAGTTGCGCGTCGGCCTTGTGTACGGCCCATTCCAGCCCATTTACGGCGGCGGCGCAGCCATCATCACGCTGTGCCTGTATAAGCTCTACAAGCAGGACGACATCATCATTTTTGTTGCCAGCGGCATCATCGGTGCGGCATTCGAGTATCTGTGCAGTTGGGGACAGGAGATGCTGTTCGGCACCGTTTCGTGGGATTACAGCGGCACGCCGTTCAACATTGACGGCCGCACAAACTTGATGTTCGCGCTCATCTGGGGCACGCTCGGCCTTATCTGGATCAAAGAAATTTACCCCGCCATGTCGCGCATGATCGAAAAAATCCCGAAGCGCCCGGGCGCTATCCTCACCATTTTGCTCGTTGCGTTCATGCTGTTTGACGGGCTCATCTCCTGCGCCGCGCTGACCCGCGCCAACGAGCGCGCCGAGGGCATCCCCGCCACAAGCTCGTTCCAAATGTTCCTCGATAAGCACTTGGATGACGACTACCTCGCGCTCGTCTACCCGAACATGCAGAAGGTCAACGAAGACGGCACGAAAAGCGAACCGCTGAAAGATACGGTAAAGAACACGTAAACGCAATCCGTCCATACTGCGGCAAAGAAATTTGAAGCTGTTTCATCACGAATTAAAAGGAATCCACCGTATCGCTTTCACACATACGGTGGATTCCTTATTTTATCGTATTATTTTCGATTCAGCGTACGCTTTCTACAAATGTTCTGAACGCTTTTCTGCCCTCTGCCGTGCATTTGTAGACACCTGCGTTCTCCAGCACCTTTACAAACACCTTTCCCACTTCCTGCTGCAAGATGTGCTCGGCATTCGCTTCGTTCATTTCCGGGTGGTCGCGCTTCACCTGCGCTGCCCACTCCGCGTGCTTTGCGATGCTCTCCACGCTTGAAACATCGCCGTTTTTCAGCATCACGTCTTTCAGGGTCTTCAGCTCGTCTTTCAGTCTGGACGGCAAAACCGCGAGACCCATAACTTCAATGAGGCCGATGTTCTCTTTCTTGATGTGATGATATTCGTCGTGCGGGTGGTATACGCCGAGCGGATACTTTTCCGTCGTAATATTGTTGCGCAGCGCAAGGTCGAGCTCGTATACGCCGTCCACACAGCGCGCAATCGGCGTGATGGTGTTGTGCGGCTCGCCGTCCGTCTCCGCAAAAATGAACGCGTCCTCGTCCGTGTAGCTTCTCCACGCTTTCAATACGTGGTCGGCCGCGTCAATCAGGCGATCCGGGCTTTTATGGCGCAAACGCAGAACAGATACCGGCCAATTCAATATGCCCGCTTCCACATCTTCAAAGCCGTGCAGCGTGCAGTGCTCCTCCATGTTCGCGCGCGCCATCGCGAACGTATAGTGGCCGCCCTGATAGTGGTCGTGTGTCAAAATAGAACCGCCAACGATGGGCAAATCGGCATTAGAGCCGAGGAAATAGTGCGGAAACTGCTCCACAAAATCAAACAGCTTGCGGAACGTGCTCTTGTCAATCTGCATCGGCACATGCTCGCCGCAGAACACAATGCAGTGCTCATTGTAGTACACATACGGAGAATACTGCAAAAACCAATCCGCATGGTTCACCGTGATCGGGATTGCGCGGTGGTTCTGTCTTGCCGGGTGGTTCATGCGGCCCGCATAACCGATATTCTCCTTGCACAGCATACAGGCAGGATAACCGGAAGCCTTCATTTTCTTTGCCGCAGCAATGGCCTTCGGATCTTTTTCCGGCTTTGAAAGGTTGATGGTAATATCAATCGCACCGAAACGCGGGTCGTTATACACCCACTTTAAATCGCGCGCCACACGGTCGCGGCGGATATAATTGCAGTCGCCGCAAAGCTTATAGAACCAGTCTGTCGCCTTTTCCGGGGATTCCTTGTAAAGTGCGCGAAATGTGCGGTTCACATCGGACGGGCGCGGTGTCAAAAGGCCCATCAGTTTCGTGTCAAATAAATCGCGGGACGTCGCACCGTCCTCGATGATGCCGCGCTTTACGGCTTCGTCGCAAAGACCGTCCAGCAAAAGTGCCAGGTTTTCGCTCTGCTCCGCTTCCTCATCCGCGTAATCCTCTTCACAAAGCGCCTCCAATAAACGGTTGCGCGTGTAAATCGTGTCTTCCGCTTCGATGAGCCCCGTGCGCACGCCGTATTCGACAAGCGCCTTGATTTTTCCGAAAAGCATACTTTTTACCCCCGTATAGCTAAAAATTCAGAAGGAGAGCGTAAAAATCAGCGCATCCTCTCTTGGTTCTGTGTAAAAATTGCGGCGCACACCCGCTTCCGTAAAGCCGAGCGAACGGTACATCGCAATGGCCGGCAGGTTTGATGTCCGCACCTCCAGCGTGATGAAAACGCCGCCGTTTTCCCGCGCCTTTTCGATCAGCGCCGCCATGAGCGTTCTGCCCACACCATGGCCGCGAAACTCCGGGAACACCGCAATGTTGTCCACATAGCTTTCGCCGAGCACCGTGTGCATGCCGCCGTAGCCGAGCACCTCATCTTGCTGCATCGCCACCAAAAAGCACGCGGCAGGATTATCAATCTCCTCCGTCAGGCTCTTTTCGCTCCACGGTTCCGAAAAACAAAGCTTTTCAAGCTCCGCAAGGCGCGAAACGTGCTCCGCCGTCATCGAAACAATCTGCATAAACGCTCCTTAAAAACCGAGATGCTGCTCAAACGTCTGCAATTCCTCGCAGATCTTGTCGCGGCACTTGCGGTAGGTATTTAGGTCCCCGCCGTAGGGATCATCAATGTAATGCGGCACGTAAATTTTCTCCGCCGGCACACCCGCCTGCATCAAAATGTACGCGTGGGTTTTCGACATCGTGAAATAAACGTCCCACACATTGATTTCTTCCGGCGTAAAGCGGCGCGCAATGTGACCGCTGATGTCCACACCGATCTCCTTGCAGGCCAGCACCGCATTTTCGCTGGGGTGCTGCCCATCGAGCGCGGAAAGACCGGCGCTTTGGCACATGATGTTCTCAAAGCCGCGCTGCTCCATTTCGCGGCGGAAAATGCCCTCCGCCATTGGGCTTCTGCACGTGTTGCCGGTGCAGACAAACAAAATTTTCATCTTTGATTATAAACCTCGAATACTTCTATAATCGGTCGTATTTCGTCTTCCAAAATGAAAACGCTCCCGAACGACCGCTACCTATCATAGCACAGTTCGGGAGAGAATTCTACTAAGTATTCTTTAATTTTCAATGAATGACAACAAAACAACAATAATAAACAACATTGTGCCGCACAAAGCTGCTGAAAGGCGCACCCGCCTACTTCTTCCTGTAAACCAGAAAGTCAAATTTAATCTCGGTCTCGAGCACATCGAGCGCGCGCAGACGCTCTCCGCCCTCTACGTCCGTCTTCCAGTAGTACGGCGTCATGGAGAACAGCGCTTCAATATTCTCCTGCCCGTTCACCGTGATAAACTTTTGCACACACACACGGCCGAGGTATTCAAACCCGTCGTAGGCCGTGTCGTGCTCTTCGTTCTCATACGGCTCTTTGTATAAAACCTCTTTCATGCCGTACAGATGCCGCGCACCCGGCACCGCAAGGATCATCACGCCGCCCGGCTTTAGTACCCTAAAAAACTCCTCCGGCACAATAGGCGCAAAAACGTCCGTCAGCACATCTGCACTGTTTTCCGCACACGGCAGGTGAAATAAACTCGCCACCGCGAAATCGATGCCCTTATATTTGCCCGCAGCCGCTTTCACCGCGAATTTCGAGATGTCCACGCCGGAAACCGAACCGTTTTTCGCTTTGGCTTTTTCATATAAAGCCGAAGTGTAAAAGCCCTCGCCGCAGCCTGCGTCCAAAACAACGCCGTTCTCGGGCAGATATTTGTCCGTCAGCTCCGCCAGTTTGTCACGGAACGCATCGTAGTAGCCGCCGCTCAAAAACACGCGGCGCGCGTCCACCATCTGCCTTGTGTCGCCGGGAATCTTCGCGTGCATCTGCTTTACGGGCAGAAGATGCACATACCCCTGGCGCGCAATATCATAAGAATGTCCGTTTGCGCAGCGCAGCGCGCGGTCTTCTCTTTCCAACGCGCCGCCGCATGCGGGACAGCAAAATATCATCATAAACCCTTAGCCCTTCGCCTGATACCAGCTCTTACCGCTTCCGGCCTCTGCCAGCATCGGCACGCTCAGCTGCACCGCGTTTGCCATTTCTTCTTCCAGAATTTTCTTCACCGTGTCGCTTTCCGCTTCCGGGCACTCCACAATGAGTTCGTCATGCACCTGCAAAATCAGCTTTGCATCGAGCTTTTCGGCTTTCAAACGGTTGCGCACGTGCACCATCGCAATCTTGATGATGTCCGCCGCCGTGCCCTGAATCGGCATGTTGCGCGCCACACGTTCACCGAACGCACGCATATTGAAATTGGAGCTTGCAAGCTCCGGCAGATAGCGTCTGCGGCCGAACAGTGTCTCCACATAGCCGTTTTTCTTCGCTTCCTCCACCACGCGCTCCATATAGTCTGCAACTCCCTTATAATTGCGCAGGTAATCGTGAATGTAATCCTCGGCCTCGCGGCGGGAAACACCGATGTCCTTCGAAAGCGAGAACGCACCGATGCCGTACACAATGCCGAAGTTGACCGCTTTCGCACGGCTGCGCATCTGCGGGGTCACAAGGTCTTCGGGCATATCGAACACACGCGCCGCCGTCATGGTGTGGATGTCGCGCCCAAGTCGGAAATCCTCCTGCATCTGCGTGTCGTTTGCCACGTGCGCCAATACGCGCAGTTCAATCTGCGAATAGTCGGCGTCCACAAGCACATTTCCCTCTTTTGCGATGAAGAACCGGCGGAATTCACGCCCAAGCGGCGTGCGCACCGGGATGTTCTGCAAATTCGGCTCAGTCGAGGAAATACGCCCCGTGCGCGTTTCAGTCTGGTTGAAGCTCGAGTGAATGCGCCCGTCCGCCGTGATGGCTTTCAGCAAGCCCTCGCAGTACGTGGAACGCAGCTTCGTCAGCGTGCGGTAGCGCAAAACCTTATCGACCGCCGGGTGCACACCGCGCAGACCCTCCAGCACATCTGCGTTTGTGGAGTATCCCTTTTTCGTCTTTTTGCCGTGCGGCAGTCCGAGCTTTACGAACAGCGCTTCGCCCAGCTGCACCGGGGAGTTGATGTTGAATTCGTACCCCACGTCTTCATAAATTTCTTTCTGCAATGCGTCCACCTGCTCAGAAAGCACCTCGCCGTAGGTTTTTATGGCCTCGCGGTCAACAAGGAAGCCGCTTTCCTCCATCTCGCCCAAAACCAAAGCAAGCGGAATTTCAATGTTCTCCAATAATTCGTGCTGGCCGTTTTCGTCGATGCCCTTTTGCAGCGCCGCACAAACAGCGGGCAGCACAGCCGCCGCCTGCACGTTCGCGTCCTCATATGCGGGCACGGCAATGCCGTATTCCGCCGCCAAACGCAGCACACCGTAATCGGAGCCCGAGGGGTTCAAAAGATACGCCGCAAGCTCCGTGTCCATCACAGCGTTTTCAAGGGAAGTCCTCAAATGCAGCGCCGTGCGGTGCAGCTTTTTCAACGCAAACGTGTACTTTTTCGTCACCTTACTGCCGAGGAACGCCTTCAAAAACGCGTCGTCCGCATCCACGACCGCAATCGCCGGCTTGCCCGCGTCGAACTTACCGTTAAACACAAGCTGCTTTAATTCGTCGTTTTCAAACACCGGCACAAAGTACGCCGCCCCCTCGTCCTCACACCGGCCGAGCACCGCTGCGCCGTCTTTATAATTCTTCACGGGCAGCAAAGCCGTTTCTTCGGCCTGTGCGCTGTTCGCCGTCGGCGCCGCGCCGGGGGTCAGGTGCAGGCGTTCCATCAGCTTAAAGAGCTCCAGCCGCGTCATGAGCTGCGCCGCAGCTGCGGGGTCGCCCTCGCCGGGAATATAATGCGCAAGCTCCGTATCAATCGGCGCATTACGGCGGATGGTACCGAGGTCGTAGCTCAAAAACGCGTTGTCTTTGGAATTGATCAGCTTCGTTCTCATGCCGGACTTGATGTCCAGCTCATCTAAATTGTCGTAAATATACTGCAAAGAGCCGAACTTGCGGATCAGCTCGCCCGCACCCTTTTCGCCGATGCCCGCAACGCCCGGAATATTATCCGAGGTATCGCCCTGAATGGCCTTGATGTCGATGAGCTGCTTCGGTTCCACGCCGTACGTCTCTTTGATATACGCCTCATCACACAGCGTCACGGCAGACTGACCGAATTTCGTCGTTGCAAGGCGCACCGTCGTTTTCGGCGAGACAAGCTGCAGGCTGTCCCGGTCGCCGGTCGCAATCATGCACGTATTGTCCGTGTTTTCGCACGTTTCCGCAAACGTGCCGAGAATATCGTCTGCTTCCCAGCCCTCGCACGTCACGATTTTATAGCCGAGGTCGCCGAGCAGTTCCTTTAAGACCGGCATCTGCGCCGCAAGCTCCGGCGGCATGCCCTTGCGCTGCGCCTTATAACCCGCATAGGCCTTGTGGCGGAATGTCGGCGCTTTCATATCGAACGCGATGGCCACCGCGTCCGGCTCCGTTTCGTCCTTCACTTTTTCCAGAATGTTCAAAAAACCGACAATACCGTTTGTAAACTCGCCGCTTTTCGTTGTCAGCAGCTTAATGCCGTAAAACGCGCGGTTTAAAATGCTGTTGCCGTCCAGTACCAAAAGCTTCACGCTGATCTTCCTTTCCGTTACGGGTCAAAAGACACGTCTTTGTTTTCTATATACACTTTCTCAAGCAATTTATCGAGGTCGCTGAGCGTTTCCAGCTCGCCCGCCATGCGCCGGAATTCCGCCGCACCGCGCAGACCGTGCATGTACCACGCCACATGCTTTCTCGCTTCGCGCATGCCGCGCCCTTCTCCCTTTGCGGCGCACAGCGCATCTATATGCTTTTTAATGACCACAATGCGCTCCGCAAGCGTCGGTGGCGGCATAATACGCAGACCGCTGCTGAAATAGCCGTTGATCTCCCTGAAAATCCATGGATTACCGAGCGCCCCGCGCCCGATCATCACCATGTCGCACCCGGTTTCGCTCATCATACGCACGGCGTCCTGCACGCATTTTACGTCGCCGTTGCCGATGACGGGTACCTTAACGGCTTCCTTCACCTGACGGATAATATCCCAATCCGCCGGCGGCTCATACATCTGTGTGCGCGTTCTGCCGTGCACGCAAATGGCGTCCACGCCCGCGTCTTCGCAATATTTTGCAACCTCCACCGCGTTCACGCTGTTTTCGTCCCAGCCCTTACGAATTTTCACCGTCACGGGCAGGTCGACCGCATTTTTCACGGCGCGGACAATGTCCCCACACAGCGGCGGCTTTTTCATTAGGGCGCTGCCGCAGTTATTGCCCGCAATTTTCGGCACGGGGCAACCCATATTGATATCAATAACATCCGGCCCGGCCGCTGCGGCGCGCTTTGCGGCAGATGCAAAGATGAGCGGGTCGTCGCCGAACATCTGGATCGCGACGGGGTGTTCCTTTTCGCCGAGCGTGATAAGCTCCTGCGTTTTTTTATAGTTATACTGCAGCGCTCTCGTCGAGACCATTTCCGTCACGCAGTACGCTGCGCCAAACGAGCAGCAAAGCTCGCGGAACGGCCGATCGGTCGCGCCCGCCATCGGAGCCAGCGCCGCCACACCGTTCAAAGTTAGATTTCCGATTTTCATTTTTATATCCTTCTGATTTTTCTGTATTTCTAATTTTACTTATATTATAATACCGAACTGCCCCGCACATTTCAATAAAAATTCCTTAAAAATTAGAATTTGCCTTTAATCTACCCTTTATTTGTGTTATACTGGGCTTAAATATAGATGCGGGGAATCTCTCTTTTAAAAAGGCGTTACACGCCTTTCGGGAGACCCCCTAATTGGGTCTCCCGCGCAAAAACAGTCCACCGGACTGTTTGATAGCAATGCGAAGCATTGGTTTCTCCCAGTCCTGATTTTTGGGAGGCAAAAAAGTTTTCGTCGTCTGCGGACGACGACTCTGGGCTTCACCCCGAGACCCCACGACCGAACCGCAGGTTCGGTTTGACCTTCATTTGAAAAAAGGTCGATCAAAAACTTTTAACCACGCTTACAAGAAACCTCATTCTAAATTCACATACAGGAGGACATTCACTTGGATACCTCAAAATCTTATGTGCGCGATGGTCGCATCCAGCAAAAGCCGCGCGGCAATTATTTCCTCTTCTCCTTCCTTTTCGGCCTCGCTCTGGCCTTTGTCATCTTTGTGCCGTTCATGATCGTAGACGGCGGCCGCTTTCTGTTCTACGGCGATTTCAATGTGCAGCAGGTGCCGTTCTACCGCATCGCGCACGATGCCATTCGTTCCGGCAACATCGGCTGGAATCATTTAACAGACCTCGGCGTCAATTTCATCGGTTCCTATTCGTTCTACCTGCTCGGCAGCCCGTTCTTCTGGCTCACCATTCCGTTCCCGGGCGAGTGGCTGCAATACCTCATGGGCCCGCTGTTCATCTTAAAGTTCGGCTGCGCCTCCCTCTCCGGCTATATCTATCTGCACCGCTATGCAAAGAACCCCAACACGGCGCTCTTAGCGTCTCTCTTATACGCGTTTTCGGGATACTCCATCTACAACATTTTCTTCAATCATTTCCACGAAGCCATCATCGTGTTCCCTTTGCTCTTAGCCGCGCTCGATGAATACATGTACACAAAGCGCCGCGGCATTTTTGCGCTCATGGTCGCCGCCGCGTGCATCGTGAATTATTATTTCTTCGTCGGCATGGTGACATTCACGGTCATCTACTTCTTTGTGCGTCTGCTCTCCGGCAGCTGGCACATCACGGTCAAAGATTTCCTCCTGCTCGCGCTCGAAGCCGTGCTCGGCCTCGGCATCGCGTGCATTCTGCTTGTGCCAAGCGTTCTGTGCATCATTCAAAACTACCGCGTTTCCAATCCCATCAGCGGCTGGAGCGCCCTGCTTTATGACCGCAACCAGCGCTACATTCACATTTTGCAGTGTCTCTTCTTCCCGCCGGATCTTCCCGCACGCCCGAACTTCACCCCGGATTCCGAATCCAAATGGGCGTCCCTCGGCGCATGGCTGCCCATGTTCAGCATGACCGGCGTCATCGGCTGGATGCAGCTGAAGCGCCGCCACTGGCTGAAAAAGATGCTCTGCGTTCTGCTCTTCATGGCGTTTATTCCCGGCCTCAACGCTTTGTTCCAGCTCATGAACGCGTCGTATTACGCACGCTGGTTCTATATGCTCACGCTCATGATGGCCGCCGCCACCATGATGGCGCTCGAAAACCCGCGTGTTGATTGGCGCCGCTCCTTAAAGTGGACAACGCTCATCACGCTCGCCATGACGCTCGTCATCAGCCTCATGCCCACACTCACCAAAACGGACGGCGAGATTACCGATGTCACATTCGGTCTCGAAAAATACCCCACGCGCTTCTGGACATACGCCGCCATTGCGCTCCTCTCACTTACACTCGTCGGCTTTGTTCTTGCATTTTATAACCGCGGCTCCCGCCCGTTCTACCGCGCTGCGTCCGTCTGCCTCAGCATCACCATCGTGCTGTATTCTGTTTTCTTCATCGCGCTCGGCAAAACACAGTCGGATTACACCTATGACCACATCATCCCCTACGCCTTAAACGGCGGCGCGGATGTCGCCATAGACGATCTGCGCGACGACAACGTCCGTACGGATTTCTACGAAAGCCTCGATAACTCCGCCATGTTCTGGGAGGTACAGTCCATTCAGGCGTTCCACAGCATCGTCCCCGGCTCGCTCATGGAGTTCTACAATTCCATCGGCGTGCAGCGCGATGTCGCTTCCCGCCCGGATACCACTCACTACGGCCTGCGCGGACTGACAAGCGTCAAGTATCTTTTTGACGACGATCACGATACCGAGTATTTCGCCGGCGAAGACTACGCCGACCCCGCCATGCCGGGCTGGATGTACTACGGCAACACAAACGGCTTTGACATTTGGGAAAACGACCATTACATTCCCATGGGCTTCACCTACGACAGCTATGTTACCGAAAAGGACTACGAAAACACAAGCGAAAGCTACCGCGAGCTTTTGATGCTCAAGGGCATCGTCCTCACCGATAAGCAGGTTTCAAAATGGGGCGATATGCTTTCTCCGCTCGATACAAGCGAACTCTCCTACACCAAGGAAACCTACAAAACAGATTGCGAAAACCGCGCAAAGCTCACCTGCAATACCTTTGAATATACAAATACCGGCTTTAACGCCACCATCACAGCAAGCCGCGACGTGCCCGTGTTCTTCAGCATCCCGTATGAAAACGGCTGGTCGGCCTACGTCAACGGCGAAAAGGTCGATATCGAAAAGGTGAACGTCGGCTTCATGGCCATCCGCGTCAACGCCGGCACCAATGTCAAGATCGAGTTCAGATACCGCACGCCCGGCCTGTTCCTCGGCATGGCAATCACCGTCGTGTGCGTGCTTCTGCTCGCACTTTATATGGTACTCATGCGCACGATCTTCAAAGAAGTCCCCGTGCCGCTCGCCCGCCACAATATGGTGCTGCGCCCGCTCTCCCACTATGCAAAAAAGCACGGCGCGCATTTTGAAAACAGCGGGCTTATTCACGTAAAACCGCGCAGTCAAACCGACCGCGCTTTGGAAAAGAAAGAAGGTTTTGATAATGACGACTGAACGTAATATTCCGGTCTTGTACCTCGTCATTCCTTGCTACAACGAGGAAGCCGTGCTGCCGGAGACTACCAAGCGTCTGACCGAAAAAATGCACACCATGATCCGCGCCGAGCAGGTCGATCCCGAAAGCCGCATTCTCTATGTCGATGACGGCAGCAAGGATAAAACCTGGGCGATCATCTCCGAATATGCTGAAGCGATTCCCTATGTGGACGGCGTAAAGCTCGCGCACAACCGCGGCCACCAAAACGCCCTGCTCGCCGGCCTCATGACCGCCATGCCGCTGTGCGACTGCGCCATCAGCATGGATGCCGACCTGCAGGATGACATTAACGTCATCGACCGCTTCGTCGAAAAATACATGGAGGGCTGCGACGTCGTCTACGGCGTGCGCAACAAGCGCGAGACCGATACGTTCTTCAAGCGCACCACCGCAGAGGGCTTTTATAAATTCATGAAGATTCTCGGCGTAGACGTCGTCTTCAATCACGCCGATTACCGTCTGATGAGCCGTCGCGCGCTCGAGGGCCTTTCCGAGTATAAGGAAGTCAACCTGTTTCTGCGCGGCATCGTGCCGCTCATCGGCTTTAAAAGCGACTATGTCTATTACGACCGCGCCGAGCGTTTCGCGGGCGAATCCAAATACCCCTTAAAAAAGATGATTTCCTTCGCGCTCGACGGCATCACGTCGTTCAGCGTAAAGCCCTTAAAGCTCATCTCCAACCTCGGCATTCTCATCTCCGTCCTCAGCATCTTCGGCCTCCTGTACGCGCTCATCTCGCACCTGTGCGGCGTCACCGTCGCGGGCTGGACAGCCATCGTCGCGTCCATCTGGCTGCTCGGCGGTCTGCAAATGCTCTGCCTCGGCGTCGTCGGCGGCTACATCGGCAAAATTTACAGCGAAGTCAAGCAGCGCCCCCGTTTCCTCATCGAAACCCATCTCAAAGCCGAACCGGAAGAAAAAGTCTTGGACGAACACTGATACGCTAACCAAACCGGATCCCGAATTGTCTCAGCAGTTCGGGATTTCTTTTCCCGCTGCTCACGGCATGTTGAGTTTAAGAGGTACATTCTATGAAAAAATTCGCTTTCGGAGCTTCCAAATTTTTCCTCGGCTCCGTTTTCGGCTGCGTTTTTGTATTGCTCCTGTTTTTTACGCAATGTACATACGCCAAAAAGCAGACATTTCTGCTCTCAAATATCGTTCTGCTTCTGTTCGGCATCGCCCTTTTTGTGCTGTTTCTGTCCCTCGACCGCCTGCAACAGGTCAAGCTTTCGTGGCGTCGGCCGACCGTATCGTCCGATGTACTCATATACGGTCTGTGTCTGCTTTTATTTTCCGCACAGCTCTATATTTCCTATAACATTTATTTCGAAACCGGTTGGGACGCGGGCCTCCTTACAGAAAACGCCCGCAATCTGATGCACAAGCAGTCGGTCGATATCCGCTATTTTTCCAACTATCCCAATAATCTGCTGTACTTTTTCTTCGAGCTGTTCGTCTTCAAGCTGAATAAATATTTCAGCATTTCCTCCGATACACAGCAGGCTTTGTGCGTCATCACCGTTAACTGCGCACTCAATACGCTTTCCTGTCTGCTCGTTTATAAAACCGCCGCGCGGCTCACACGAAAGCTATACGCTTTTTTCGGCTTTTTTCTCGCGGTACTCAGCTTTGGGCTTTCCCCGTGGAACGTCATCTGCTACACAGACGCTTTAGGGCTGATTTTCCCTATCCTTACACTTTATGTATTCATCCGTCCGGCAAAACACAAATGGCTCTCCTATGTGCTTTCCGCCTTCATCGGCACACTCGGGTATTTTATCAAGCCGCAGTGTTTTATTTTGCTTATCGCCGTTTTTTTGATTGAAGGTATTTACGCACTGTCCGAAAAGCATCTGTTAAAACCGCTTCTGCTCTCACTTTTGACAGTCGCCATCACCTTTTTCGCCGTTAAAGCCGGTACAGGTTTTCTGTGTTCCCACTATCACATTCAGCTTGATAACGAGCAAAGCTTCGGCATTGCACATTTCTGGATGATGGGTCTTAACCCGGAAAAAAAAGGTGTCTATTCCGCCGAAGACGTTCGCTATTCCCGTTCTTTTGTCACCGCTTCCGAGCGCACGCAGGCAAATATCGCCGTCGGCAAACAGCGTTTACAGGAAATGGGCTTTTTCGGCACGCTCAAACAGCTCGCGCAAAAAATGCTCACGCTCTATAATGACGGCACATTCGCATGGGGAAAAGAGGGACATTTCCTTCAAACCGTTTTTGATCCGCCCAATACAAAAGCCGCGCCCTTCCTCCGCAGCATCTACTACCCCGACGGCAGCCGCTACTTGTATTTCGCAACCTTCGAGCAATTCATTTGGCTCATGATCTTGCTGCTTGGCGCCGCCGGTCTGTTCAGCAGCTTCAGTCATAAGCACGCAAAAACCTTAAATATCCTGTGGCTCACTTGGATCGGTCTCACCGTCTTTGAGCTCCTGTTTGAAGTACGCGCCCGTTATTTATACACCAACGTTCCGCTTTTCTGCGTGCTTGCAGCCGTCGGCATCGAAAATATCCGCCGCCTGTTCTGCCGCATCACCGAAAAGCTCTCTGCGCGTCTTCCCGCAAAAAAATCCGTATAACCCCATAACGCACAAGACCCCCGCTCCCGGAAATCTCCGAAAGCGGGGGTCTCTATGTTTATTCGGTTACCTTAGGCAAAAAACGATTACATCAAGCTTCTGTACAGCTCGGCAATCTCCTCAACGGAGGTGTCGCGCGGGTTGCCCGGGCAGCAAGCGTCTGCAAATGCGCTTTCTGCGAGGAACTGTACGTCCTCTTCCTTCAGGATGCCCTTCAGGTTTTCCGGAATACCCACATCTTCACTCAGCTTCTTCACAGCCGCAATCGTTGCATCGGCAGCCTCTTCGGCGGTCATCGCGTCAATGCCCTCAACGCCCATGGCCTTGCCTACTGCGCGGTAACGCTCGCCTGCAACGGACTTGTTGTACTCAAGGCCGGTCGGCAGAATGATGGCGCATGCCACGCCATGCGGGGTGTCATACAGAGCGGAGAGGCCGTGCGCCATGGAGTGTACAATGCCGAGGCCGACATTCGAGAAGCCCATGCCTGCAATGTACTGACCGAGTGCCATGCCCTCTCTGCCGGCTTCGGTGTTCTGCACCGCGCCGCGCAGGTTCTCGGAAATCAGGCGAATGGCTTCAAGGTGGAACATATCGGAAATGGTGCAGGCGCCCTTCGTGATGTAGCCCTCAATGGCGTGGGTCAAAGCGTCCATACCGGTCGCAGCGGTCAGACCCTTCGGCATGGAGGACATCATATCCGGGTCAACAACCGCGATCTCCGGGATGTCGTTCGTGTCTACGCAAACGAACTTTCTCTTCTTCTCCACGTCGGTGATAACGTAGTTGATTGTCACTTCCGCAGCGGTACCGGCAGTGGTCGGCACAGCAATGGTGAACACCGCGTGCTTCTTCGTCGGCGCAACGCCCTCCAGAGAGCGAACGTCTGCGAACTCCGGGTTCTCAATGATGATGCCAATGGCCTTTGCGGTATCCATGGAGGAGCCGCCGCCAATGGTCACGATGCAGTCTGCGCCGGAAACCTTGAAGGCCTCAACGCCGTGCTGTACGTTCTCAATCGTCGGGTTCGGCTTGATCTCGCTGTAAACGGAATACGGGAAGCCGGCCTTGTCCAGAAGATCTGTCACCTTCTGCGTAACGCCGAACTTCAAAAGGTCCGGGTCCGAGCAAACAAAAGCTTTTTTGTAGCCGCGCGCCTGAAGCTCCTCCGGAATCTTTTCAATCGCACCCTTGCCGTGATAAGAAATTGTGTTCAATACGATTCTGCTGACCATAAAAAACATCTCCTAATCCCAAATATGGGAATTTTTTAACTAAGTTAATTATACACCTGTCCGCACAGATTGTTTGTAACAAAACTGTAAATATCAGTTCAAAAATTCTTCGTTCAGTTTCACGCCGAATTCCTTCGCGATGGCTCTCAAATTGTCGTCTGTAATGGTCTGGCGAATTTTACCGCCGCCCGCCGTAATAGCAAGCATATAAATTTGCGCCGCCTTCTCGATCGTGTGCATGAGGCCAAACGTAATATCGTAATCCGGTCCGGAAACGAACAAACCGTGGTGCGCCCAAACGGCCGCGTCATATTTTTTCATCAGCTCGCTCGTCGCCATCGCAATGTCCGCGCCGCCCGGCACCATCCACGGCACCACGCCCACGCCGCCGGGGAACACCACCGGGCACTCCGTGGCGCTCTGCCATAAAGCACGCGTAAAGTCGCGCGCCGTCAGCGGCATGATGTACGTCATCGCGATGAGATTCGGCGTGTGCGCGTGGTAAATAACACGGTAAGCGCCGTTCGTCGCCGCCTTGCGCACACTGTGGTTCATAAAGTGGCTCGGGAATTCGCTCGTCGGGCGCGCGCCGTTCTCAAGGCCCCACACAATGCGCCAGCTGTCGCCCGCATCGTTGATCTCTACAATACCGATGTTGTGCTCCGGGTCATCCTGCACATTGCGCAAAAACTTGCCGCTGCCCGTCGTGATGAAATATTCGCCCTTTAAGTTATCTGCCTGCACGCCCATGCTGTTCCACTCGCGCGGCGCGGTGAAGAACGGGCGGCACTGCTCCACTTCCTCCGGCTTCATGCGGTAGGTCAGGTTGCCGCCGTTTCGCTCGTGCCAGCCCTGCTCCCAGCCATCCGTGCACATGCGGATAAAACCGCGTACTGCGGGAATTTCCGTCATCATTTTTATATACCTCCTCAGCGCTTTAAAAGCACTTCGTCTTCGTATTTTTTAATTTCAGAAAGCCACGCCATGTCGTCTGCGGGGACATTCTGCCCCTTGCAGTATTCCGCCCAAACATCGCCGAACGGCATCGTTTTCAACTCCTCCGCGCGGATCATCAAAGACGTGAAGTCCTGCTCGTTCTGCAGCTTCGTCAGCTCCTCCGTCGGCTGCAACAGCGCGAACAACAGCGCCTTCTGTACATTGCGGAAGCCCGTCACCCACGCGCCGATACGGTTGATGGACGCGTCAAAGTAATCGAGCGCAATCTTAACTCGACCCGAAAGCCCGCCGCAGCGCACGATCTCCTTCGCAATCTCCTTTGTCTCGTCGTCAAACAGCACCACGTGGTCGCTGTCCCAGCGCACGCCGCGCGTGATGTGCAGCGCAATCTCCGGGAAGAACGTCAGCATCGCCGGAATTTTATCGGATACGACCTCCGTCGGGTGGTAGTGGCCGTTATCGAGCAGCGGGATGCACTTATCTTTATTCATCGCCGCATAGCTCAGCGCAAATTCCGCACTGCCCACCGTGTACGCCTCCACTCCGATACCGAACACCTTCGATTCCACACACGGCTTTACAAGGTTAAAATCGTACGGCTCAGAGAGGATCTCATCGAGAGACTCTTTATACAGCATGCGCGGCGTCATGCGGTCGGCGGGAATATCTTTCAGTCCGTCGCCCGTCCAGATGTTCATGATGCACGGCTGACCGAGCTCCTCCGCCAGATACTGCGAAATGCGGATACACGCCTTGCCGTGCTCCACCCAGAATTTGCGCGTCTCCGGGTTCGGGCTCGAGAGCGTCAGCGGGTCGCACTTCGGGTGCGAAAAATACGTCGGGTTAAAGTCGCAGCCAAGTCCGCGCTCCTTACAGAACTTCACCCACGGCGCAAAGTGCTTCGGCTCCAGCTTATCTCTGTCCACCCAGCCGCCGTTTTCTTCGGTGAAGATCGCGTAGCTCGCGTGTAAATTCAGCTTCTTCGTGCCGGGGCAAAGGCGCAGCACCTCGTCGATGTCCACCATCAGCTCCTCCGGCGTGCGCGCACGGCCGGGGTAGTTGCCCGTCGTCTGAATGCCGCCCGTCAGCGGGGCATTCGGGTCGCCGTCAAAGCCGCGCACGTCGTCGCCTTGCCAGCAGTGCAGAGAGACCGGCACGCTTTTCAGCGTGTTGATGGCAGCGTCGGCGTCCACACCGCGCTCGGCATAGCGCTTTTTTGCCGCCTCATACTGTGTCATATCGTTCATCCTTTCCTAAGCGTGTTGATTTTTGTTAAAATGCGGTCTGCCGTCTCGTCTTTTGAGAGCATCGGCAACTCCTCTGTTTCGTCTTTTGTCAGCAGCGTCACCACGTTCGTATCGCCCGCAAAGCCCGCACCCTTCGTGCGCAGGCTGTTCGCCGCGATCATATCGAGGTTCTTGCGCTCGAGCTTTCCACGCGCGTTTTCAATGAGATTCTCGGTCTCCATCGCAAAGCCGCAGAGGAACTGCCCCGCGGGCTTGTGCGCGCCGAGGTACGCCAGAATGTCCTGCGTGCGCTCAAGCTCAATGCTCATGCCGCCGTCGTGCTTTTTGATTTTCTCCTCGGCGACCGTCTTCGGGCGGTAATCCGCCACCGCCGCCGCTTTGATGATGACGTCCATCTTCGGCGCACGGCTCGTCACCGCGTTGAACATGTCTTCCGCAGATTCCGCTTTCACCACCGTCACAAACGGGGGCGGTTCCACGGTCATGTTCGCGCAGACGAGCGTCACGTCCGCACCGCGCATCGCCGCACGGCGTGCAAGCGCGCAGCCCATTTTACCTGTCGAGTGGTTCGTGATGAACCGCACTGGGTCGATCTTCTCCGCCGTTGCGCCCGCCGTCACGAGGATTTTCTGCCCCGCAAGATCTTTCTCCGCACCGATCGTCTGCATGATCCAGTCAAACAGCGTCTTTTCGGAAGGCATCTTGCCCGCGCCTATATCACCGCAAGCCAAATACCCGCTGTCCGGCTCGATCACCGTGTACCCGAAGCGTCTCAGTTTTGCAAGATTATCCTGCACAATGGGGTTCAAGAACATATTGGTGTTCATCGCAGGCGAAATCAAAATCGGGCAGCGGCACGCCATCACGGTCGTCGTCAGCATGTCGTCCGCAATGCCGTTCGCAATTTTGCCGATGACATTCGCGCTCGCGGGGGCAATGAGCACAATGTCCGCGCGCTTTGCCAGCGCAACGTGCTCCACGCTGTACTGGAAATTGCGGTCGAACGTATCGATGAGGCACTTGTTGCCCGTCAAAGTCTCAAATGTAATGGGGTTGATAAAATTCGTGGCGTTCTGCGTCATCAGCACCGCAATATCCGCGTGCTGCTTTTTCAGCATACTCGCAAGCCCCGCAATTTTGTACGCCGCAATGCTGCCCGTCACGCCCAGTAAAACCGTTTTACCTTTCAGCATTTTATCGTCCTTTCCGTTTTGTTTTTACTCTATTATAATACACTTTTCAGGGTTCGTAAATTTTAATTTCAAAGCTGTCCCGTATCACGTCGCGCGCCTGCTGTACGCTCGCAAGCTCGCCGTCCGCGATCATCTGCACGATGAGATTGCCGATGGCCGTGCCCTCTGTCGGGCCCGCATATACAGGTAATTTGCAAGCTTTCGCCGTGAGTTTATTCAAATATTCGTCCCGGCTGCCGCCGCCGACGATATTTAAACTCGTATATATTTTGCCCGTCAGTTTTTCAAGTGCCTTTATCGTCTCGGCGTAGCTTTCCGCCAGACTGTGGTATACACAGGAGAGCATCTCCGGCACCGTCGGTTCTTTGAAGCCCTGCTTCATAAGCTCGTTTTTCACCGCCGCACACATGTTTTTCGGCGCCAAAAAGCACTCTGCGTTCACGTTCACACGGCCCTTATAATCCGCCGCGCTCTGCGCAAGCTCCGTCAACTTATCAAAGCTGTTCTCATCGCCGAGCTCCTGCCGCATGTTCTGCAGCATCCAAAGACCCATGATGTTTTTCAAATACCGATAGCGGTACTCATACCCGCCCTCGTTCGTAAAATTCTGCGCACGGCTCTCGTCGTTCGTCACCGGCGCTTTCAGCTCCACGCCAATGAGGCTCCACGTGCCGCTCGAAAGGAACACCGCATTCTCATCCTTCGCCGGCACCGCCAAAAACGCGGAAGCCGTGTCGTGCGAAGCCGCAAGCCGCACCGTCAAATCAAAGCCGACCTTCTCCTTCACGCGCTCCGTCAGCCCGCCGAGCGCTTCACCCGGCTTGTGCAGCTCGCCGAAGATTTTCTCCGGCAAACCCACCCGCGCTATGATCTCCTTGTCCCATGTCTTATGTTCTGCCGAGACCATCGCCGTCGTGCTCGCATTTGTGTATTCGTTCACGGCCACGCCCGAAAGCCTGTATGCCAGATAATCCGGGATCATCAAAAGCTTTTCGGCCTTTTCAAACACATCCGGCATTTCTTTTTTCTGCGCCGCCAGCTGATACACCGTGTTGAACTTCTGCATCTGAATGCCCGTTCTTCCGTACAGCCACGCAAACGGCACCGTTTTTTCCAGCTCGTCCGGCACCGTCTCCGTGCGGCTGTCGCGGTACGCCACCGCCGGGCAGATGCGTTCGCCGTTTTTACCGAGCAAAACATAATCCACTGCCCACGTGTCCACCGCCACGCTCTCGGGCGCGGTCTCACACGCCGCAATGCCGTCTATCACTTCGCTTTCAAGGCGGTCAATGTCCCAGTACAAATGGCCGTTTTGGTCTTCCGCCCCGTTTTTAAAACGGTAGATTTCTTTCAGCTTCAGTTTTCCGTCCTCGAGCCACCCAAAAATGTGCCGCCCGCTTGAAGCCCCAATGTCCACCGCCAAATACGTTTTCATATAAGCCCTCCGTTTTTTCGTTTACAGCAATAGTATAGCAGGAATCGTGTTCAAAAATAAGGACGCTGTTTTCACTTAAAACTATCTTTATTTTAACTTCTCTTCTGCCGCATAAAATTTTCTCCCGCCAAACTGCACAAATCCGCACTTCACTTTTCGGCACACAGCAAAAGAATTCCGCCGAAATAGGTTGACAATCCACGGCTTTCAAGCTAAAATGAACACATAAATTGTACATACAACTTCTGAGGAGAGATCAGGTCTATGGCAAAACAGGCAAAACTCACCATTGAAAAGGATTTCCAAATTTCTAAAATCGATAAGCGCATCTACGGCTCGTTCATCGAGCACCTCGGCCGTGCAGTATACGGCGGCATCTGGCAGCCGGGCCACCCCACTGCCGATGAAGACGGCTTCCGCCGCGACGTACTCGACCTCGTGCGCGAGCTGCAAGTGCCGATCGTCCGTTACCCCGGCGGCAACTTCGTCTCCAATTTCTACTGGGAAGACAGCGTGGGTCCCGTAGAAGACCGCCCGAAGCGTCTTGAGCTTGCATGGCGCAGCACAGAGCCGAACTATATCGGCATCAACGAGTTCGCAAAGTGGGCGAAAAAAGCCGACACGCAGATCATGCAGGCCGTCAACCTCGGCACACGCGGCATTGAAGCAGCGTGCAACCTGCTCGAATACTGCAACCACCCGTCCGGCACCAAATACAGCGACCTGCGCGTCAAGCACGGTGTCAAAGACCCGCACAACATCAAGGTCTGGTGCCTCGGCAACGAAATGGACGGCCCGTGGCAAACCGGCCACAAGACCGCCGACGAATACGGCCACCTTGCCGATGAGACCGCCAAAGCCATGAAGCAGATCGATCCATCCATCGAGCTCGTGCTCTGCGGCAGCTCCAATACGGGCATGCCCACATTCCCGGAGTGGGAAAACACCGCGCTTTCCTGGGCGTATGACAGTGTCGATTACATCTCTCTGCACCAGTACTACGGAAACCGCTTCAACGATACCGCAAACTTCCTCGCCCAGAGCGACGACATGGATCACTTCATCCGTACCGTCATCGCCACGTGCGATTTCGTCAAGGCGAAGAAGCGCGCAAAGAAAAACATCAACCTCAGCTTCGACGAATGGAACGTCTGGTTCCACGCCGATGCCTCCGATGCCGACACCATGAAGAACCGCCCGTGGCAGATCGCGCCGCACCTGCTCGAAGACCACTACGATTTTGAAGACGCCCTGCTCGTCGGCCTCATGCTCATCACGCTGATGAAGCACTCCGACCGCGTAAAAATGGCGTGCATGGCACAGCTCGTCAACGTCATCGCGCCCATCATGACCGAAGAAAACGGCCCCGTATGGTGCCAGACGATTTATTATCCGCTGCTCCACGCCTCCAAATACGGCCGCGGCATTGCGCTCCAGCCGGTGCTCACCTCCACAAAGCACGATACCATCGATTTCACCGATGTCACCGACGTCGAGTCCATCGCCGTGTGGAACGACGAAAAGGACGAAGTTACCGTCTTCGCCGTCAACCGCAGCCTGACGGATGACATCGTCCTCGACCTCGACCTGCGCTCCTTCGGCGATTACCGCCTCGCAGAGCACATCGTCCTTGAAAACCCGGATATGAAGGCCGTCAACACCGCCGAGCACAGCGCCGTCATCCCGAAGCTCCATACGGACAGAACCGAAAAAGACGGCAATTTCTATAAAGCGAACCTCACGAAAACCTCGTGGAATGTTTTGAGATTCGTGAAGTAAACCGAGCTTCCGAAAAGCGTAGTTAAAAGTTTCGCCCGCCTTTTCAAAGGCGGCAAGTTCTTAGAAATAAAGCAACGCCGCACCCTCGTTTTCCTCATCGAGCGTGCGGCGTTATTTTATGCGTACTAACCTCTCTGCCTCAACCGATACTCCCTTGGTGTCACGCCGTACATTTCCGAAAACGCCCTGTAAAAATAGCTTGTATTCTCATACCCCACCGCCATGATAATATCGCTCACGGAAAGCTTCGTGCCGGAAAGCAGCGCCGCCGCTTTCTCCATTCGCTTGCGCCGCAAAAGCGATTTAAACGTGAACCCCGTCGTGCTGTGTACCGCCGCGCTGAGGTACGAAATCGTCACACCGTACTTTTCCGCAATGTCCGTCAAGCTCGCCGTGCGGTAATTTTCTTCAATCTCCCGCAGCGCCGTCATCACAAGTGCGCTGTGATCGCCCTCGTTTTCGCTCGCCGCCAGCTTATCCGTGCAGTTCAAAAGCTCCAAAAACAGCAGCGCCATCGTGTTCTGCGTAATGCGTCTGCGGTTTTTCGTGTCGTTCACAAGCGTCCAAACGAGGTTTTCAACGAGATTCTGCACCGGCAGCACATCCGCAACTCTAAACAGTAAAAAATCCGAGCCCCCCGCGCGGCTGATGCTGTTCGCGATGAACCGCCCAAGCGCGTTGTCCGCGCCGATGCGCTCCAGCGCCGTATCAAAGAACTGCGGCAGCACAATAAAATTCACCGCAATGTCCTCATATTCCGCACGTTCTATCTCATGCGAAGCGCCGCGCCCCAAAAACAGCAGCTCGCCCGCATGTACGGTGATGGGCTCGCCGCCGTTGATGCGGTGCACCGTCTTGCCGGAGCACATGTACATGATTTCAATATAGCTGTGCGCGTGTCTGGGGAACGGTGCAAACCGCGTGTGCGCGCGCACGGAGATGAGCCGCCCGCGCTCCAAAAGCTTCTCGCTGTCCACCGTAAACACCGCCCGCGCCGTGTACGCCGCCTTGTCCACCGCGCCGCCGTCCAAAATGCGCTGTTCCTCCGGCGTGATGACCCGTAGCCTGCGCATGAGTTCCTCGGTCATTTAGAGGATCAGCTCGCTTTCGTAGTATTTTTCCTGAAAATCGAGAATTTTCAGGATTTCCTCCGCCGTGTAAACGCCGGTCTTTTCCGCCGCCACCCACTTGTCTTCCACGTCGTTAAAGCGATGCACCACTGCGATCACCACGCCGTCAAAGGTTTTAAACGGCTCCGTCGGACCCAAAATGTACACGTCCTGCTCGGCGTTATCCCCCGCCATCACGCCCGGCACATAGCCGTAGTTCACGGGGTAGATCATCTCCGGGTAGCGCGGGTGCGCAGAGCCAAGCGGCCTGTCCGTCACGCAGTGTACGGGCTTTCCGAGCACATTTTTGTAATCCTCCCGCGTCCTGTGCAGCGCATTTAGGCGCGCATCTTCTTTTTCCCGCCACGCTTCGCGGGTAAGCTTCTCTCCGTCCACCGTAATCTCTTTCACGCCGTTGTTTTCAAAAAACATCACCGCAGCGCTTTCCACCGCTTCCGCACGCTCGGTGGAAAATTCACCGAAGTCCGTCACAACTTCCGCCGTATCACCCTTTTCGGTGCAGATCACCGTGCCGTATTCGTTTTTATATTTCTTGTGTACCGCGCGCCAGCCGTTCGCCAAAGGCATCATCAAAAGCGTCGGTGTCTTTTTCTCCTTAAAAATCATGCGTTTTCCTCGCTAAAATTCAAGATGAGCTCCACCGGGCAATGGTCGCTGCCCATCACGTCGGAGAGGATCTTGCTGTCCGCCAAATTCTTTTTCAGCTCCTCCGTGATGAGGAAATAGTCAATGCGCCAGCCGACGTTCTTTTCTCTTGCCTTGCCCATATACGACCACCAGGAATACGCGTCCTTTGCATCGGGGTACAATTCGCGGAACGAATCCACAAAACCCGCCGCGAGCAGTTCGGAAAACTTCCCTCTTTCTTCGTACGAAAATCCCGCGCTGCCGATGTTCGGCTTTGCGTTTTTGATGTCGATGCGCCTGTGTGCCACATTCATGTCACCGCACACAATAACCGGCTTCGTTTCGTGCAGCCTTTCGAGATACGCGCGGAACTTATCCTCAAACGCCATGCGAAAATCAATGCGCACAAGCTCTTTTTGAGCGTTCGGCGTGTACACGGTCACAAGGTAAAACTCCGGGAATTCCGCGCAGATCACGCGCCCCTCGCAGTCAAACTGTTCGTCGCCGATGCCATACGTCACATTAAGCGGCTCCGTTTTTGTAAAGATTGCCGTGCCGGCGTACCCTTTTTTCTCGGCAGAGTTCCAAAATTCCGTGTACCCCGCAAAATCAAAATCCGCCTGCTCGCGCTGCATTTTCGTTTCCTGCAAGCAGATAACATCCGGGTCTTCCGCCGCTAAAAAGTCATTAAAGCCCTTTGTCATGCAGGCGCGCAACCCGTTTACGTTCCAAGAAATCAACTTCAAAGCAAAATCACTTCCAATTTCAAATTAAATATGGTATACTGAATTTTACGAACGGTCTTTCTTCCCGAAAGACCTCTATGAAAGGAGTTATTCGGTATGCAGAATCCTATTGTTACTTTCGAGACCACCCGCGGCACCATCAAGGCGGAGCTTTACCCCGAGATTGCGCCGAACACGGTCAACAACTTTATTTCCCTCATTCAGAAGGGCTTTTATGACGGCACCATCTTCCACCGCGTCATCCCTGGCTTCATGATCCAGGGCGGCGACCCGGAAGGCACCGGCATGGGCGGCCCCGGCTACGGCATCAAGGGTGAGTTCGCTATGAACGGCTTCAAGAACGATCTGAAGCACACCACCGGCGTTCTCTCCATGGCAAGAAGCCAGCGCCCGAACAGCGCAGGCAGCCAGTTCTTCATCATGGTCAATGACGCCCCCCATCTCGACGGCCAGTATGCCGCATTCGGCAAGGTCACCGAGGGCATCGATGTCGCACAGGCCATCGTTTCCTCCCCGCGCGATTGGTCCGACCGACCGCGCGAAGATCAGGTCATGACGAAAGTCACCGTCGAGACCTTCGGCGTTGATTACGACGAGCCCGTCACCGGCCCCGAGCGCGGCTGATTTTAACCGCAAACGTTAAAACCGAACACACAGAAACCGTACCTTTTCAGGTGCGGTTTTTTGTTTTACTCTACCCTTGCCAGTACAAGCGAGCATTCTTCTGTTTTCTCGTCGCCGTAGCGGAACGCCCCGTGCAGCACGCTTTCCGCGTCGCGGCACTTTTCTGCGCTCGCACCGTACAGCTCGGCGATCACCTCGCCTTTTTGTACTGCGTCGCCCACCGTCTTTTTCAGCACGATGCCCGCGCCGTAGTCGAGCACATCGTCGGCCTTCTCGCGTCCGGCGCCGAGCCGCACGCTTGCCATGCCCACCTGCTCCGCGTTGATATGCACCACATACCCGCTGCGCGGCGCGCACACGTCTTTTTTCACCGGCGAAAGCGCAAACCGCTCGGGTTCTCTCAAGTACCGCACATCCGCGCCCTGCGCCTCGGCCATTTCGCAGAATTTCTCAAACGCTTTGCCCGTCTCCAGTGCCGTTTTCGCTTTCTTCCGCGCGTGTTCAAGGCTCTCCGCCTGCTCGCCGAGCCAGATCATGTTTGCCGCAAGCTCCAAACACTCTTCCGTAAGGTCTTCCGGCCCGCGTCCGTGCAGCGTCTCCAAAACTTCCAGCACCTCCAAGGTGTTGCCCACGGCGTGCCCAAGCGGCCTGTCCATATCGGTGATGAGCGCCGCTGCGCGCCTGCCGGAAAGCTTCGCGATCTCCACCATTTCCTCGGCGAGCGTAATCGCGTCCTCCGTTGTCTTCATAAAGGCGCCGCTGCCCGTCTTCACGTCCAGCAAAATACGCTCTGCGCCGGAGGCGATCTTCTTGCTCATGATGCTCGAAGCGATGAGCGGCACGCTCTCCACCGTCCCGGTCACGTCGCGCAGCGCGTAAAGCTTCTTGTCCGCCGGGCACAGCTCGCCCGTCTGTCCGATCATCGCGCACCCGATCTTATTGATCTGCGCTGTAAATTCTTCCGGAGAAAGATCGATCCGCATACCGGGAATGCTCTCAAGCTTATCCGTCGTGCCGCCCGTGTGTCCAAGCCCGCGGCCGCTCATCTTGGCAATCTTCACCCCGCACGCCGCGCAAACAGGCACAATAACCATGCTCGTCTTGTCACCCACGCCGCCCGTGGAATGCTTATCTACCGTCACGCCGTGTATCGCGGAAAGGTCGGCCATGTCGCCGGAATGCGCCATCGCCAAGGTCAGCTCCGCCGTCTCCTCGTGCGTCATGCCGTTTAAATAAATCGCCATCAAAAGCGCCGAAAGCTGATAGTCCGGGATACTCCCGTCTGTGCACCCGCGCACAAAATATTCAATCTCGTCCTTTGTCAGCGTCCCGCCGTCCCGCTTTTTGCGGATAATGTCCAAAATATGCAGCACAAAAATCACCGCCTTTTTTACCGCTTCGCTTTTTCGCCCAGAACGTCTCTCGGCGAAAAGCTCTGCGGCAGCAAATCCTTTAATGTATAAACCTTTTCTTCACCGGGCTTTGCAAGAATGATCACAAACGCGTCCCCGCAAAACTCCCGCATCACCTGCCTGCACACGCCGCACGGCGCGCAGAAGTCTTCGGGCTCCTCGCCCGCCTTGCCGCCCGCGATTGCAACAGCGACGAAATCTCGCTCGCCCTTTGCAATCGCCGTGAAAAACGCCGTGCGCTCCGCACAGTTCGTCGGCGTAAACGCAGCGTTTTCAATGTTCACGCCCGTGTATATTTCACCGCTTTTCGCAAGCAGCGCCGCGCCCACCGCAAAGCCGGAGTACGGGCAGTACGCCTTTTTCCGCACATCAAGCGCCGCTTCCGAAAGCTTTTTTATGACCTCACTTGTCATGTCCGTCCACCGCCTCAGAGGCAACCGCCAGCGCTACCTCCATCATCTGCGTGAACGTCTTCTGTCTCTCTTCGCTCGAGGTCGATTCCCCCTTCAGCGGCAAGTCGGATACCGTCGTGATGGAAAGCGCCTGCTTGCCCGCGCGCGCCGCCGTCATATACAGCGCCGCCGTCTCCATTTCCACGGCCAGAACGCCCATTTTTTTCCATTCGGCGGTCTCATTTTCACAGTCGCCGTAGAAAATATCGCTCGTCACCACGTTGCCGACGCGATAACGTAAATTCTTCTCCCGCGCCGTCTGCACCGCTTTTTCAAGCAGTTCAAAGCTTGCCGTCGGCGCAAATGTGCCCGGCAAACGGTACTGGTGCGCAAAGTTCGAGTCCGTGCACGCGCCCATCGCCAATACTAAATCGCGCAGCTCCACGCCGTCCGCAATGCCGCCCGCCGTACCGATACGAATGATCGCTTCCGCATCGTAGCAATGATACAGCTCGTAGCTGTATATGCCCATAGAAGGCATACCCATGCCGCTGCCCATTACGGAAACACACTTGCCGTTATACAAGCCCGTATAGCCCAGCATTCCGCGCACCGTATTAAAGCACACGGCATCCTCTAAAAACGTTTCTGCAATAAATTTCGCCCTGAGCGGGTCGCCCGGCATCAAAACTACCTTTGCAATATCACCTTTTTTTGCTTCGTTATGCGGTGTCATAAAATTTTCCTCCCGAATTCAAATTTCAAATCATGCAAAATACGTTTCGCCGTCTTTATAATAAACTTCACTGCATTCCGGCGTCTCAAAAACGTGCACTAAGCCCTCAAAGCTTTCCACCGTCTGGTGCTCGAAAAGCTCTTCCCGCGGCAGCCAGAACGCATCGCCCTCTTCGGAGCCGTGCAGCTCGCCCGTAAATGTATCCGCGCGGAACAAAAACACAATGTACCGCACGCCGTTATCAAGCCAGAACTGCTTCACACCGCACAGCGTCGGGTTTTCGATCGTCAGCCCGGTTTCTTCACGGATTTCGCGAATGACCGATGCCGTGATGGATTCCCCCGCTTCCACGTGCCCGCCCGGGTAAACGATACCCGACCAGTTCGGGTCAAGACGGTTCTGCACGAGTACGTTGCCCTTGCCGTCCTCCACCATGCACATGTTTGTCAGCTCCACCGTTTCTTTTCTGCCCATTTTTCTCACTCCCCAAATAGCACAATGCCGCGCAGAACAAACCCTCATTTCCTGCGCGGCACCGTTATTATTAGAATTTACACAATGCCCGCTTTTGTGATGGCCTCAAGCTCCGCACGCGTCGGCAGACCCTCATTGTCGCCCCGGTGTGTAATCTGTATCGAGCCGATTACCGTGCCGCGCGCCGCAGCCTCCTGCAAGGACATGCCCTCCGCCACAGCGGAGAGGACGCCCGCCGCAAAGCCGTCGCCCGCGCCAACCGTGTCCACAATTCTTTTCACCGGGAATGCCGGCACCGTGCCGTGCTCGCCGCCCGTGGACCAGTACGCACCCTTGTCGCCCAGCTTCACAATCACGCTGTCTACGCCGCGCTCGTGGTAAAACTCCGCAATACCCTCCGGCGTGTCACGCTTTGTGAGAATTTTGCCCTCACTAAGGCCCGGCAAAACAAGGTCTGCTTCCTGTGCGAGGCTGTTCAGCGTGCGCACCATCTCTTTTTCGTCCTTCCAAAGCTGCGGGCGCAGGTTCGGGTCAAACGAAATAAACATATCCAGCGCCTTCGCGCGGCTCATCAATCGTTTCACCGCGTCCAATGCCGACTTCGACACCGCCGGAAAAATACCCGTCACGTGCAGAAAATCACATCCGTATAAGTCGAGCTTATCGATGTCATGCGTCGAGATCTGCGAAGCCGCACTGTTCCGTCTGAAATACGCGATCTTCGGATCCCCCGCCTCGGTCCTGCCTTTCATCATAAACCCGGTCGAAGCCGTGTCCGTCACGGTCACAAGCGCGTCGGAAACGTGGTTGCCTTTCATGCTCTTTAAAATGCGTTTGCCCACCGGGTCGTCGCCGAGGCGCGTGCAGTACAGCGCTTCATGGTCAAGGCGGGAAAGTCCCACCGCCACGTTATATTCCGCACCGGCCACAGCCGCCGAAAAGTGTGTCACATTCTCCAGCTCGCCGAGCTCCTCCGCAATGAAAAGCCCCATCGGCTCGCCGACCAGCACAATGCGCCCGCGCACCTCGTCCTCCGGCTCGTCCACAGCTTTCTGCAGTTCAGCTTCGTCTACAAACTCCATCTTCATAGCGTTTTCCCTTTTAAACCGTCGTCTTCACCACCGTGCAGTGGCCATTAATCTTAATTTTGCCGCTGCCGGCCGGTACAAACAGGCTGTCCGCCGGCTTGAACTCCACTTCGTTCTCGCTGCCGACAACCTTGCCGCTGCCCTCCGTCACAACAAGCGACGCAAACGAATCGCCCGCCACATCAATTTCGACTTCGCCGTCCACAACATATTTCTCCGTCGTAAAGTACGGGCAGGAAGCCAGCGCGCACTTTGTGCCTCCGGGAATCTCCTCCGGCTTGCCCTGCTTGTCGGATGTATCGCTCGGGGTCAGCTTGGAAACGTCAATGGCTTTATCAATATGCAGTTCACGCAGCTTGCCGTCCGCACCACGGCGGCCGTAGTCGTACACGCGGTATGTCGTGTTGGAATTCTGCTGAATTTCGCAAATGAGAATTCCCGCGCCGATTGCGTGGATCGTACCGGACTGAATGAAGAACACGTCACCCTTCTTCACGTCGGCCTTGTAGAGCACATCCGTCAGCGTGTTGTCTTCAATGCGCTTTTTGAATTCCTCTTTCGTCAGCGCACGGTTCACGCCGAAGTACAGCGAAGCGCCCGGCTCGCAGTCCACAACGTACCACATCTCGGTCTTGCCGTATTCGCCCTCCACGCGCAGCGCATATTCATCGCTCGGGTGCACCTGCACGGAAAGCGGCTGCTTCGCATCGATGAACTTGATAAGCACCGGGAACTCCTTAAACTTCGCACCGTTCACACCGAGCGCCTTCGCACCGACTTTTTCCAAATACTCGCCGAATTTCAGCCCGTCGTATTCACCGCCGTCTATCACGCTCTGGCCCGCCGGGTGCGTAGAAAGCTCCCAGCTCTCCGCAACCTTTTCATAGTCGCACTTTTTGCCGTAAACGTCGCGCAGCTTTGTGCCGCCCCACAGATAGTCCTTAAATGCCGGGGATAATTTCTCAATCTTCATATCCATTCGTTCCTTTCAAACTGTTTTATATCAAAATTTATCGTCTTGTCGATTCTTTCTCGTGCAGCGGCATATCGAGCACAAGCGGCTGCTCCGGGTCGCTGCTGCGCAGCATGTGGATGAGCTTATTCGCCGCGGCTCTGCCCATCTCCACCTTCGGGTGCACAAAAGAGGTAATCTTCACCGGCGAGTATTCCGAAATGCTCGAGTCGTCAAACCCGATGACGAGCACATCCTCGGGCACGCGCACATTGTGCTTCTGTAAGAGGTCAATCACCCCATACGCAATCTGGTCGTTGTAGCACACAATGCCGTCACACCCGCGCAGGCGCTCAAACATGTAGTCGCTGTTGTCGGGGCGAAAAAGCCTGCTGCGCTCGGCCGTCGTGTACCAAACCACATTGTCGTCGCCAAGGACGCATCCGTTGTGGATAAGCCCCTCGGAAAAGCCCGCGTAGCGCCCGTGGCCCTGCATGTCGTCAGATTTAAACACGCCGCCGATACGTCTGCACCCCTTTTCAATCAAGAGGTCGACCGCCTGCAAGCCGGCCTTGCGGTCGTCCGTTACTACGTAAACGGAATCGGGTAAATCGCGGTAATAGCTGTTGAAAAACACCACTGGCACGCCCATTTTTTCAAGCCTGCGGTAAAGCTCCACGTTCGGGTTCGGGAACGCCGTCTTCGTGCCCTCCACAATCACCCCGTCCACGCGGCGGGAGATGAGCGACTGCAAAATGCGCGCTTCCTCCTCCACGTGGTTGTTCGTCACATTCAGGGTCAAATCATAGCCCGCGTTCGTCAGCGTCTCCTCAATGCCGCGGATGATCGTCGGAAAAATATAGTCGGAAATATACGTCGTCACAATGGCGATGCTGTTGCCGCGCGGCGTGCGTCGGCTCTCGGAGCTGATATACGTGCCGCTGCCGCGTCTGCGTTCAATAAGCCCCTCCTGCTCGAGGACGGAAAGCGCCTGCCGCACGGTTTGGCGGCTGTACCCGAACTGCTCGGAAAGCGTGTTTTCAGATTCCATGCGTTCGCCGGGCTCATATTCGCCGTTTTTGATCTTCTCCTTGATGGTATCCACCAGAAAGCGATATTTCGCAGTTTTCTTTTCTGTGTCTGCCATGTCATCGTTCCTTTCAAAAAGGATACCTGTTTGCACAGGTTCAATACAACCTTATTATAAAAAGCCGTACAACTTTTTGCAATACCTTTCGCAAAATTTGTACGGACTTATTTTCAAGATATTTTGCAAAAGCACCGGAAAATACGAAAATCTTAAGAAAAAACGCCGCCGCACAGCCCAAAAAGCCATGCAGCGGCAAACATTCCATTTCTTCACTTTCAGCCGAGCATCGCATTGATTTCCGCAAGCACACGTTCATACGCTTCGTTCAGCTTTACGGCTTCCTCTTCCGTGCCGTCCAGCTTCGCCGTTTCGTACTCTTCAAGCAGCTCCGCAGCATCCTGCTGCAAACGGTCAAGCGTATCTGCGCTCACAGCTTTTTCGATCTCCGTCTCGACTTCCTGCTGTTCCGTCAAGCCCTGCGCCCAATCAGTCTTGGTGTCCGCTTCTGTCTGACGCACTGCGGTAGCATTCATGGCATCCGGGTCGGTCACGTTCGCCTCCGTTTTCGGCGGCACAGCACACGCGGTCAGCAATCCCATCAGTAAAACAAGTAAAATTACTACGGTTCTTTTCATAGCAAATTCTCCCTTCCTCATTGTACCGGAATCGCTTATATTAAAACCATCGGACTCAACTCCTTTATTTAACTAAAGTATACTGTATTCAAGTCTTTTTGTCAATAATTTTACACAGATTTATCCGCATAATCCCTGCGTTTTTGTATTTTTAGTCTTTGCCTCTCATTCGTGCTTTTTCCCTCTGTCCAGCATAAAAAGACGGCATTGCCGCCTTTCGGGAGACCCCCTAATTGGGTCTCCCACGTGCAAACAGTCCACTGGACTGTTTGCACGCAACTACACAGAAAAACCGCCGTGCGGAAAAACTCCCACACGGCGGTTCTGATTTATCAAAATTTTGTCCGTTTTATTCCACGGTCAGGTCAAACTTAAACGTGAACGTCTCGTCGTCAAACTGCATCGCCTTCGCAAGGCGCGGACCGCAGCTGTTGGAGCCTACGCCGCTCATCTTGCAGTCGAAGCAGAACACATTGTCGAGGCTTTCCGTAAGCTCGTAATTGTGCATCTTCTCCGTCATTTCCTCCTGCGTGTAGTGCGAAAGGTTGAACGAGAAGTCCTCCGGGCTCGTCACGGTCACAGCGCCCGCGCCGTCCGTGATCGTCACCCGCGCACAGCCGAAGTGGCTGCCGTTCTCCTGCGGCTTCACGTAGTCCTCAAAAAGGTCGTCCGCCGTCTGCGCAAAGTGACCCAGCGAAGACGCATGGTGCTTGTCGCAGTACGATTCATACGGGCCGTAGCCGTAATATTCCGCCGTGTCAAACGACTTCGGCAGGAACATTCTAAGGCCGAATCTCGGCAGGAACGGACGCTCCATGTCACGCTTACCGTTGATCTCCGCTCTTACCTTGCCCTCGGCGTCCACCGTAAAGCGGCAGTCAAGGTGCAGGAACGGTCTGCGGTACACCGCCGCAAGGCTCAGCTTGCAATCGATCACAACAACGCCGTCTTCCTCTTTCGCGTTGCAGGCATAGACTTTTATCGCGGGTTCGTTGTAGCCGGCCTGCTCCCATTCCTTGCGCACAAACTGGTCGTTGTCCGTCGGTGCACGCCACACGTTCCACGTCATCGGGCGGGTCATGATGTTCACATTGTTCTTCACCATAGCCGTAAACACGCCCTCGGTCTTCGAGAACACATAACGGAAGCTGTCGCCCGTCACCGTCACGGCGCGGCTGTCCTCCTCCGCAATAACAAAGCCCTTTCTAAGCGCTTCTTCCTTGCGTGCCCCGCGGGAAACGATCAGCTGGTCAAAGCCGAGCGGGTGTCCCTTCTCAAAGAACACGCTGTCGTTCTTCTTCGCGCTGTACTGCAGAAGCACCGCCACGTCGCCCTCCGTCGGAATTGCATCCGGCAGCGTAATGACACCGCTTTCGTGCGGGGCAATCTTGATGTCGTCCATCACGCCGCAGGCCACCGTATCGCCGTCCTGCTGAATCTCCCAGGAAAGCGTCAAAAATTCTTCCGTATTCGTAAAATCGCGGTAATTCGTCAGTTGAATTTCCCCCGTTTCGCGGTTCACAAGCGCCGCGCGCACTGGGCGAATGACGTTTTTATATTCGAGTAAACCCGTATGCGGTGTGCGGTCGGGGTACACAAGGCCGTCCATGCAGAAGTTGCCGTCGTGCGGATATTCGCCAAAATCGCCGCCGTAGCGGAAAATATCGCGGTTGTCGGGCGTCGTGCCGCCGTAAACGGCGTGGTCGCACCATTCCCAAACAAAGCCGCCCATAAAGCGGTCATACTTCATGATCAGCTGCTGGTACTGCTCCGCATCTCCGGGGCCGTTACCCATCGCGTGGATGTACTCGCAAAGCACCAAGGGCTTCGTGTACTTCGGGTCGACCATATATTCATCAATCCACTCCGGCGCCGAGTACATGCGGCTCTCCGTCGTCAGGGAAGACAGGTCGTTCTTGTGGCCGCGCGCATCGTAATATGTGTTCTCGTAGTGCGTCAAGCGGGACGGGTCATATTCGCGCACCCATGCGCCGGCCTTCTCAAAACTCGGGCCCCAGCCGGTCTCATTGCCGTAAGACCACATCAGCACGCACGCGTTATTCTTGTCGCGGATGACGCTGCGCTGAATTCTGTCCATAATCGCCTTGTCGAAAATCGGGTTCAGTGCGTTGTCCGCATATTCGTCCATGCCGTAGCCGCCGGTCTGCGCCGCCGCACCGTGGCCCTCAATGTCCGCCTCGGCAATAACATAGAAGCCGTATTCGCTGCAAAGCTGTAAGAACCACGGCGCGTTCGGGTAGTGGCTTGTGCGCACTGCGTTGATGTTATGCTGCTTCATCAGGAACAGGTCGCGCTTCGCCTGCTCGCGGCTGATGGTGTAGCCCGTCACCGGGTCGCTGTCGTGGCGGTTCACGCCGCGCAATTTGATTTTCACATTGTTGAAATACAGAACGCTGTCGCGGATCTCAATTTTGGAGATGCCCACCTTCTGCTCGATCACTTCATCCGCCGTGCGGAACACGATCGTGTACTGGTACGGGTCCTCGGCATTCCAAAGATGCGGGTTTTCGAGCGCAAAGTTCGGCTCCGCGCCCGCCGTGCTTTCGAGCAGAGCGCCCTCGGCGTCATACAGCTCCGCTGTCACGTCCGGCAGCCCGATAAAGTCCATCTCCACGCGGATATCCGCATGGGAAAGGTCATCGCTCACCGTCGTCTTTACAAAGTAATCGCGGATGTGCGCCAAAGGTCTGCGGATGAGGTACACGTCACGGAAAATACCGCTCATGCGCAGCTTGTCCTGATCTTCCAGGTACGAGCCGTCACACCACTTTACAACCAGCACCGCCACGGAGTTTTCACCCTCGTTCAGTAAATCGGTGATGTCAAACTCGCTTGTCGAATGCGAAACCTGGCTGTACCCTGCAAACTGCTCGTTGATCCACAGATAGAAGCAGGAGTCCACGCCCTCAAAGTTCAAATAAATTTTCTGCGTCAGGTCTTCCGCGTTCATGCAGAAGCGGCGCAGATAAAGGCCGCAGGGGTTCTCGTCCGGCACATACGGCGGGTCATACGGGAACGGATAGCGCACGTTTGTGTACTGGTGGCGGTCATAGCCCGCGTTCTGCCAGCAGGACGGCACCTCAATCTCGTCCATATCCTCCTCGTCAAAGCAAATCTCACCCTCGGAGCCCTCCGGAAACACGTCTAAAAACGAGTCAAAATACCGAAACGACCATGTGCCGTTCAAAAGACACACTCTTGTGGATTCTTCCCCGTCCTCCGGTGCCTTCGGCAAGAAGTAGCTGCGGTTCTGGCAGGTACCCACGTGCAGCACGTCCGGATTTTCGTGCATTTTCTGAAATTCCATTTTCAATACCGTTCCTTTCCTGCGTGAAAACGTTTTCCACGCGTGTGTTGAAACACTCCAAAATTCAGTTGAAGCGATTTAGAACCTATGCTATAATGAGCGTACACAGATGGGGATTTTTCCGCATCCCCTCTACTACAAGATTACATGAAAAAAAGGTGCGGGTCAAGCCCGTAACCAAATAAATTTTGAGAAAGGAACAAAAACCATGACGATACAAATTCTGCTCGCCGCCCTGTTCCTTGCGGCAGTGCTGTGGCTCGGCTTTCGTGCCGCGCCGGAAACGGAGGGCGCCCCCGTCCGCCGCGCCCGTATAAAGGAAGCTACGGTCTTCGGCCTGCCCCCCGTGCCCGTCTTCTGCGCCGTGCTCGCTTTGGGGCTTATCCTGCGCTTTATTCTGGGCTACAACATCAACGGGTTCGAGGCCGACATCTCCTGCTTTAAAGCGTGGGCCGCCTATACGCACGATTACGGCTTTAATAACATGTATTACCGGGACTTCTTCCTCGATTATCCCCCCGGCTATCTCTACGTGCTCTACATCGTTGAGGCGTTCCGCCGCCTGTTCGGTGTCGACCAATACGCGCAGAGCTATACGCTCATGATAAAGCTCGCGCCCATTTTGTCGGACATCGCCTGCGCCGCGGCACTTTGGGTGCTCGCCCGCAAAAAGCTCGGTGAAAAAAGCGCACTCCTTATCGCGTTTGCCTATCTTTTCTGCCCCGCCGTCATCGTCAATTCCTCCGTCTGGGGTCAGGCCGATAGCTTCTGCGCGCTTCTGCTCCTCTGCACACTGCTGCTTCTCTGGTACAACCACACGCCGCTCGCCGCGTTCGTCTACGGCTTCGGCATCTTAAGTAAGCCGCAGATGCTCATTTTCGCGCCGGTGCTCATTTTCTGGGTCATCCGCAAAAAGGACTGGAAAAACCTCGTCCTCGGGCCCATCATCGCCCTTGCGACGATTCTCCTGTCCTCCACGCCGTTTATAAAGAATTTCGATTACCTGAAGCTCATCGAAATCTACACCGGCACCATCGATTATTATAATTACTACACCATCAACGCCTATAACGTCTGGGCACTCTTCGGGCTCAACTGGGCTGCCCTGCCGGAGCACAGCACTTGGCTGCAATTCGGCGTGCCGCTCGCAACCGTCCTCGCAGGCCTCTTCCTGCTGAAATCGAAGCGCGACGACGCCGTTTTCGCCTGCCCCACCGTTTTGATGTTCACGGTCTACATTTTCTGCGTCAAAATGCACGAGCGTTATCTGTTCCCCGTGCTCCTGTGCCTGCTGCTCACCTACGTTTTCACAAAGGAAAAGCGCTTTCTGCTCCTGTTCGCGGGCACATCCACGGTGCATTTTTTGAACGTTGCCTATGTGTTGTACCTCAATAACGCCTACATTTCCCCCACGTCCATTCAAATCCTGTTCCTCTCCGCGCTGCATGTGCTCCTGTACATTTATATGCTCTATATCACGTACCGCTGCTTTATTTCCGAAATAGCCCTGCGCCCACTCCCTGCGTTTAAAACGCAGAAAGCCGCCTCGACCGAACAGCACACAAAGCCCGCCGCAGCGCCCGAATTCTCCCTCATCACCGACAAGAATCATAACGTCCGCCTGACGCGTGTCGATCTTCTCTGCATCGCCGTCGTTACCCTCCTTTACGGCATCGTCGCGTTCACGAATCTCGGTGATCACGAGACCGCCAATACGACATGGACGCCCCAAAACGGCGAATCCGCCGTCTTTGAGACCGACGACGCGTACAGCGAAATTTTCTACCTGCCCGGCATCGCCCCCGCGGATAACGGCATCGGCCAGCGCGTCGGCACCAATATGAAGATTGAGGTTTCAAACGATCAAACCAACTGGACGACCGCCGCCGAAAATACGGACGGCAGCGTCTATGCGTGGAAAAACGTCTCCGTCGCCGCCACCGGCAAATATATCCGCATCACGTCTATGTGCGACGACCTCGCCATCAACGAGTTCGCGCTCAAAAAGGCAGACGGCACCGGCTTTGCAACGCTCACCGCCGTCTCCGGCAACGCGTGGCAGCTCACGGATGAGCAAAACACCGTCCCGCTCTATCCAAGCTACATGAACTCCACCTATTTCGACGAAATCTACCACGCCCGCACCGCCTACGAGCACATTTTGGGACTCGAGCCATACGAAAACACGCACCCCACGCTCGGCAAGCTCATCATCTCGGTCGGCATTCGCATCTTCGGCATGAACCCGTTCGGCTGGCGCTTCATGGGCACGCTGTTCGGTGTTCTGATGCTCCCTGCGCTCTACCATTTCTTAAAGCGCCTCTTTGGCTCCACGTTCCTCTGCACCGCCGGTACCGTCCTCTTTGCGTTCGATTTCATGCACTACGTCCAAACACGCATCGCGACCATCGATACCTACGCCGTGTTCTTCATCATTTTAATGTACGATGCCATGCTCGTGTTTATTCAGCACGATTTAAAAACCGACAGCTTCAAAAAGCTCCTGCCCCCGCTGCTTTTAAGCGGCATCTTCATGGGGCTCGGCATCGCAAGCAAGTGGACGGTCGCCTATGGCGCAGTCGGCCTCGCCGTGCTGTTCTTCGGCAAGCTTATCGTCTCTTACCGCGAAGAGAAAGGCCACGCCGCCGTGCAGAAAGCGCTCCTTAATAAATCCATAAAGCTCTGCCTCTGGTGCTGTCTGCTGTTCATCGCCATTCCGTTCGGCATCTACTTTACGGCGTTCCTGCCGCTCACCACATTGCCGCATAACCGCTACGATGTTTTCGGCCGGTTCGTCGCGTACCAAACGCATATGTACAACTATCACTCCACGCTGCAGGCGACCCACCCGTTTGAGTCCCCGTGGTATCAATGGCCGTTCGATATCCGCAACGTGTGGTATTACGGCAATTACAGCGCCGACAGCGAGGGCCACATCCGCACCATTTCGGTGCTCGGCAACCCGCTGTTCTTCTGGGCGTGCGTGCCCGCCACCGTGTACGCGTTCGTAAGGGCCGTAAAACGGCACTCCCGCACCGCGCTCATCTGTGTCATCGGCTTCTTGTCCGCGTATCTGCCGTGGGTACTCGTGCCGCGCTGCACGTTCATTTACCACTATTTCACTGCCGTGCCGTTTATTCTCATCGCGCTCCTCATCGCGTATCAGCGCCTTGAAGAAACAGCTTCCCTGCGCCGCGTTGTCTTCACAAAAGGCGCCGTCACGCTCACAGTCGGCAGAATTCTCCTGCTTGCCTGCGTCCTCGTGCACATTCTTATGTTCATCGCGTTCTACCCCGTGCTCACCGGCACCCTCACCACGCAGAACTACGCCAACGCTTTAGAATGGCTCCCCAGCTGGTTCTTTATCTAACGTAAACCACAGCATATATAAAAAGGGCGGCACAAAGCCGCCCTTCAAGAACCCCCTTGATAGGGTTTCTTACGAAGAACCGTCCCCCGGACGGTTCTTCTATTTTCCTGATCTTGCGTTTGGCAAAAGTATTTCGAGCTCTGCGGAGCTCGACCAAAGGCCTTGCCTTTGGAATCCACGACCTTTTGAAAAAGGTCGTCGAAAACTTTATTTGCCCGCTCTATTTCAGCTCACTTACCCCTTCACCGACTCCGTCGCCGCCGCACTGTTCACCGGCTTATCGAGGTTCTTAATTTCCTTGTTGTAGAGAATTACAAAGAATACAACCGTCACAATGAGCGAAATAAATTCGGAGATTGGGAAGCAGAACCACACAGCGCCGAGGCTGATTTTCGAGAGCAGCCACGCCGCCGGCACCAGCACAACCAGCTGACGCATCACAGACTGCACAAGGCTGTACATGCCGTGGCCCGTCGCCTGAAACAGCGTCGAAAGCGTAATGCCGATCGCCGCCATCGGGAAGTGGATCGCGATGATTCTAAGCGCCGAGTCGCCGATCTCGTGCAGCTCCGGCGTCGCGTTAAAGATGGAAATCAGCGTGCCCGGGCAGATTTCAAACACTATAAGACCCGCAATCTCAATAATAAGCGCAATCACGCAGCCGATCTTCACCGCACCCGTCACACGCTTCTTGTTGCGCGCACCGTAGTTGTAGCCCATAATCGGCATGAGCCCCTGCGTCAAGCCGAACACCGGCATAAACACAAAGGACTGCAATTTAAAGTAAACACCGAACACATTCACGGCCACTGCGGAAAATCCTGCCAAAATGCCGTTCATTGCCATGGTCATCAGCGTGCCGATGGCGTTCATCACGATGCTCGGTAGACCCACAACGTAAATGTCCTTCATCGTCTTGCCGTGGAAACGGAAGCCCTTAAATTCCAGCGCAATCGCGTGGTTGCCGAAAAACAAAATGCAAAGGCCCACAATCATCGAAAGGATCTGGCCGCCAACCGTCGCATACGCCGCACCGGCCACGCCCATGTTGAAGTTGAAAATGAGGATCGGGTCAAAGATGATGTTTGCCACCGCGCCCACAAGCTGAATGATCATCGGCATCACCATGTTGCCCGTCGCCTGTAACATTTTTTCAATGACCGCCGCAAAGAAGAAGCCGAACGATGCTACCGTCACAATCGTGATGTACGTCGTGCCCATGCTGAGCACTTCCGCGTCCTGCGTGTAAAGCGCCGTAAACGGACGCGCCACAATCGCACCGAAAATTGCAAAGACCACATACGTGATCGCGGAAAGAATAATGCCGTGCGTCGCCGCGTTGTCCGCCGCCTCCTGGTCGCGCTCGCCGAGTCTGCGGGAAATGAGTGAGCTCACGCCCACGCCGGTGCCCACGCCGAATGCCACCAACAGGTTCTGAATCGGGAACGCCAGCGAGACCGCCGTCAGTGCGTTCTGGCTCACCTGCGCCACAAAGTAGCTGTCCACAATGTTGTAAAGCGCCTGAATCAGCATCGAGAACATTGCCGGCAGTGCCATCGTCAAAATCAGCGGCAGCATCTTCGCAGAGCCCATGCGGTTGTTTGCCGGGTCCTCAAGCTTTACCGTTTTTTCCGCCATAAAATCAAACTTCCTTTCTTTTTTGTAAATTCTTTTGCAAATCTTTACGCTCCAAACGCGGTTTTTTCGCATGAAAAGACTTCGCCGCAAGCACGGCGAAGTACGCTGTTTAAAGCCTTTAGTTTTCATTTTGTCCGACCGTTATCCTGTTCAACAGTCTAAAATCGAACTGATACAGTATAACACACTTTATTTTCCGCCGCAACACTTCGCATAAAAACGCGCATTTTCACCAATTCCGCGCCCCAAAACAAGCCCTATCGTCACAGAATATTCACCTTTTGTTCTTGCATTCGACGCAATAAATCGGTACAATAAATACAAACTGGTCATACTCTGCACAAACAGGGGATTTCCGGGAGGAAACGGGGTCGCTTTTCGCCCCGCAATATTGGAATAAGGAAGGTAGAAATTTATGGCATCCGGCAAAATCATGATCGTAGACGACGATAGAAATATCTGTGAGCTTTTAAGATTGTATATTGAAAAGGAAGGCTTTGAAACAGCCATTGCAAACGACGGCAAGGCGGCCGTGCAAATGTTTGATTCCGTCAACCCGGATCTCATGCTGCTCGACATCATGCTCCCGGAGCTCGACGGCTGGCAGGTCTGCCGCGAGATCCGCAAAAAGTCCCAGTGCCCCATTATTATGCTGACGGCCAAGGGCGAAGTGTTCGATAAAGTCCTCGGCTTAGAGCTCGGCGCAGACGATTACGTCGTAAAGCCCTTCGAGACAAAAGAGGTCATCGCGCGCATCAACGCCGTCCTCCGCCGCATTGGCAAAAAAGAATCCTCTCAGGTGAAAGAAGTTCACTACGAGAATCTCTCCATCAACCTCACAAATTACGAACTCAAGGTCAAGGGCGTCCAGATTGACACTCCGCCGAAGGAAATGGAGCTCATCTATCATCTCGCCTCGAACCCGAACCGCGTCTTCACGCGCGACCAGCTTCTCGACGAAGTGTGGGGCTTTGATTATTACGGCGATTCCCGCACCGTAGACGTGCACGTTAAGCGCCTGCGTGAAAAACTCGAAGGCGTTTCCGATAAGTGGTCGCTTAAAACCGTCTGGGGCGTCGGCTATAAGTTTGAAGTGAAAGAATAAGCCGGCGAAAGGAAGGATTCCCCTTGCAAAAATCCCTGTTCGGAAAATACCTGCGCGTCACCATGGTCATCGTGCTCGCCAGCTTCATCGTGCTCGGCAGCGTCATGATGTTTGTGTTCTCGCAGTACACCAAAAGCGATAAGCGCAAACTGCTTATGCAAAACGCCTCATCCATGGCGTCCATTACTTCCGTCGTAGACATCACAAATAACGGTGCACCGGAGCTTCTGAAAGTCTTTGTGCGCACGTTCTCTCTCAATATCGATGCCGATATTTTCGTCACCGATCTCGAGGGCAACGTCCTGTTCGGCGCCTATGCCAACAGCACCTCAAATATCGGCGCAAACTTCACCCCGCAGACGAAGATTTCGGCCGACATCGTAAAGTGCGCGTCCGAGGGCTCCTATACCGGTGACGGACGCAAAAACGGCATTTACGATACCCCGTACTACGTCGTCGGCGTGCCGCTTTATTCCGTCGCCGAAACATCATCTTCCGAGGTAGGGGACGAAAACAGCACCAGAGTGCCCGTCGGTGCCGTTTTTGCCGCCATGAACGCTGCCTCCCTCACGGAGTATCAGTTCGCCGCACTGCAAATGTTCCTCATCGCCGCAGCCGCCGCGTTCATTCTGGCGTTCGTTGTCGTCGGCCTCTTCTCCTACCGGCTCGTCAAGCCCCTGCGGCAGATGTCCGCCGCAGCCAAAAGCTTCGGCGACGGCGATTTCTCCATCCGCGTGCCCGTCACAAGCAACGATGAGATTGGCCAGCTTGCCACCGCGTTCAACAACATGGCAGATTCGCTCTCCGGCAGCGAAAGCATGAACCGCAGCTTCGTCGCGAACGTCTCGCACGAGTTAAAGACCCCGATGACAACCATCGCGGGTTTCATCGACGGCATTCTGGACGGCACCATTCCGCCGGAGCGCCAGTCGCATTACCTGCATATCGTCTCCGACGAGGTCAAGCGCCTCTCACGTCTTGTCCGCACTATGTTAAATCTCTCCCGCATCGATAACGGCGAGCTGAAGCTCCGCCCAAACGATTTCGATATTTCCGAGACCGTCCTCTCCACCGTGCTCACGTTTGAAAAGAGCATCGACGAAAAGAAGATCGACATCCGCGGGCTCGATACCTTGCAGCCCATGCAGGTGCACGGCGATGAAGACCTTTTGCATCAGGTCGTCTATAACCTTGTCGAAAACGCCGTCAAGTTCACAAACACCGAGGGCTACATCTCCTTCAACGTCTCGGACAGCATCGACCGCATCGTCGTCACCATCGAAAACAGCGGCTCCGGCATCCAGTCCGATGAGCTTCCCCTCGTGTTCGAGAAATTTTATAAGACCGATAAATCGAGAAGTCAGGATAAAAACGGCATGGGCCTCGGCCTGTACCTTGTCCGCACCATCATCAAGCTCCACGGCGGCGACATTTCCGTCTCCTCCGTCGTGAACGAGTACACCCGCTTCTCGTTCTATATTCCGAAGCCGCAGGAACCCCCGAAGTTGAAGTACAATACCGGCTCCATCCCGGTCACCGTGCCGGTCGAAGATGCCGTCATCTCGGAGCGCCCCAAAAAGGAGCACCACGGCCACAAGGATAATAAAGAGCCCGATCAGAAATAAATCCAAAAGTGAGGTATCACACCATGGACGATTTTGAAAACAAAACCCCGGAAATGCAGGAGCCTGCTTCTTCCGAAGACAATATCCCCGAAACACCGGAAACCGCGGAGACCGCTCCCGCAGAGCCCACCGTTTCTGATGAACCGGCCGCTCCCGCAGAACCGACTGTCCCCCCGGAGCCGACCGTTTCCGATGCCCCCACGGCAGAGCCGCTCCCGAATGCCGAGCAGGCGCCGGAAGCCCAGCCCATCCCGAACGTGAACATTCCGCCGCAGCCGCAGCCCGTTCAGTATACCGGCTATTATCCCCCGCAGCCGCCGTATCAGCCCTACCCGTACAACACGCAGCCAAACGCCCCGCAGTACGGAAACCCGCCGTATGGCTATGCAAACTACAACACCCAGCCGCAGCCGGGACAGTACCCGCCGCCCTACGGACAAGGCGCTTATCCCTCGCCGTACCCGCAGAATATGCAAAATCCGTATCCGCATCCCGCGCCGCAAAAAAGGAAAATGCCGCTCGGGTTGCGCATCCTCATCATCGTCATGTCCGTCCTCGTCGCAGGCTCCGTCATCGGCTTTGCTTCCTACGGCATCTACGCCGCCGTGAACCGCGGTTACGGCGTCACAACGCTGCCGGGCGATCCGCTCATCCCGAACTTCCCGCATGAAAACGACGGCAGCGACAGCGAAACGCCCGGCGAAGACGAAACGCCCGATACGGACGACAGCTTCACCCCGCCGGACATCGCCGTCACCCCGAATACGGAGGGCATCACCTTAGATAAAGAGCCGAATACCGCCGAGCTCGATATTGATGCCGTGTACGATAAGGTCATCCCGTCCACCGTGCTTGTCATCACGCAGAGCGGCGAAACGCAGGGCACAGGCACCGGCATTTTCGCAACGGAAGACGGCTACATCATCACGAACAGCCATGTCATTTTAAATTCCAAGTCCGTTTCCGTGCAGGTCAAAACATATGATGGTGAACTTCACGACGCCGTCGTCGTCGGGTTCGATAAAACCACCGACCTCGCCGTGCTCAAAATCGACGGCACAGGCTACATGCCCGCCGAGTTCGGCGACAGCGATGACCTGCGCATGGGCCAGTGGGTCGTCGCCATCGGCAACCCGGGCGGCGAGCAGTTCTCCGGCTCCATCACGCGCGGCGTCATCTCGGGCCTCAACCGTTCCGTCGGCTCGTACAGCTCGAACGGCATGACGTATATCCAAACCGACGCCGCCATCAATCCCGGCAATTCCGGCGGCCCGCTCGTCAACTTACACGGTCAGGTCATCGGCATCAGTTCCGCTAAAATCGTCTCCGAGCAGTACGAGGGCATGGGCTTCGCCATCCCGATCACCGGTGCAAAGAGCATCATAGACGACCTGCTTGCAGGCGGCTATGTGCAGGGCCGCGTCCGCTTCGGCATCAAAGGCACCGCCATCACCCAGATGCAGGCCTCTATGTATGACGTCCCGCAGGGCTTCATGATCAGCGAGATCGACGAAGACAGCTGCTTTAACGGCACAGACGTGCAGGCGTATGACATCATCACCGCCATCGATGATACCGAAACGAAATCGCTTGAAGAACTCGCAAACGCACTTTTAAATTATAAGCCCGGCGATACCGCCGAGATCCACCTGTTCCGCCCGAACGAGAGCGGCGTAGGCGGCGAAGAATTCACCGTCACCGTCACCCTGCTCGAAGATAAAGGCGAAACGCAAGGCTAACACCTGCCTGCGGCAAGCGAACAAATAAAGTTTTGCTCAAGCTTTTTCAAAAGCTTGTCCGGTTCCAAGGGTGAAACCCCTTTGCCTCCCCAAAAACTAGGAAGGTAGATTCAATAGTCCAGTGGACTATTGAATCGTAGGGAACCCGGTTGCATGGGTTCCCTAAAAGGCGGTCTGCGACCGCCTTTAGAAATCCCTGAAAATTGCACACAATACACCAAGAAGCGCGCAGCTCCTCCAAAAGCTGCGCGCTTCTTTTTTTAATGATATATCTCTCTTTGTTCGATATGATATTTTCCTCACGGAAAATGATATAACGCCTTATCTGAACGCCAACACCGCGTACGTTACGCCGCTTTCGTTCAGCGATGCCATACCGCTGCCGTCTGTCGGGGCGGTTTGGGTCTGCCGCACTGTCACCTGCGCCGTGGAAAGCGTCACGCCAAGGCTGTTCTGGCCGTCCGCCGCTATGCCGGCGTATTGCTTTGTGCAGCCCGTCGTCGCCTGCGAAAACGGCTTGTCCACCGCAAAAACGATCACCGCACTCGGACTGAAGCCGAATAAGATCGTGCGCGAGGCCGCACCCGTGCCCGTGTACGTGCGCACCTCCGTCGGCGTATCTAAACGCTTTCTGCGCGTGTCATTTAAATGCAGGTTATCGTTTTGAATGTGCCCGCCAAGCTGCGACTCTATGGCTTCGTTGTCCGCCACAAAATCCACACGGCGCGGCTTGTCCGTCCCCTCCCAAAGGCAAAGGCCGAGAACCGTTGATTTTTTGCTTGCTGCCATGTTTCTCCTTTCCGCTCATAAAACGTCGAGCGCGTTCCAAGTCTTGTTTCGAAGGTCGAGCACATTCCACGAGTTCCCCGCCGCGTCCTGTGCGTCCCACGTGTTTTTGCCGAAATCGAACACCAAACTGAGGTGCACAGGCAAAAACGCGCGCGCTTCGCTTTCCGCCGCCGCTTCGGAAATGCCCATGGTAGAGAGCACATTTATGTTCAGCACGCCGCCCTTTTGCGGGACGAGCTTGCCGTTGATGCCTGCCGCCAAAAGCTGCTTTTGCATCGCTTCCACTGTGTGGTCTGCGGGGGTCACCGCGCCTCGGGTCAGCAGCATCGCGCGCCGGTTTTTCGTGCTGTCCACGGATGGCACCACGCGGAACAGCGATTCAAACGCTTTCAGCCCGTCCTCCTCCGCCGTCTGCACAAACGCGTCGCGCCGCACATGAGAAAGCGTATCATACACGAGTTCAAGCCCCTTTGCATACGCCGCAAGCTCTGCCGAAAGCCACTTGTCTTCTCCAAAATACAGCCCCGTTTTTTCGAGCATCGCGCGCATGCGGGTTTCCAGTTCCGTCATTTGCCCTCCTTACTGCGTCTCCAGCACATTTACAGCGCCCGCCGTGACGATCTCCCCGGCGTTCGGCGTAAAGTCCGCCACGCTCGCCGGCACCGTGCAGTTTTGTGCTATGCCCGTCTCCATCACCGCATGGATTAGCCCCGCCGTCACAAACGGCTCGCCCACCTCAAACGCATTCAGGTACGCCGTGATTGCCGCCGTGCACAATGCTTTCGCGTCTTCAAACGCGCACCCGTCCTTCGGCTTCACGTAGACTGTCACCGGCTTTTTCACAGCCACCGCTGCAGCCACCGTCACGTCCACACTGATCTCCTTGAGCTTTTCGAGCGTCTCTCCGACTTTTCCGAGCACCTCGTCCGTCACCGCGCCGTTGTCGCCGTACAGGTACACCGCCACCGTGTTCACACCGTTTGCGCGCGGCACCACCTGAACGCTTTTCACGCCCGGTGTCATCAGCGCCGCACGGCGGTACGTCTCCGTGTTCGAGCCGTTCGGCAGTGCGTAAAAGCACCGCAAAAGGCGCGTGCGCAGCGCTTCGTCGTCCTCTTTATCCGCGCCGCCCGTAAACGGCACATCGTTCGTCACGCTTTCAATGCCCGCTGGCGGCGTGATGAGCGTGTTCACCGCACCCTTTGCCGCGTTGCCGCGCCTGCCGCCCAAAACCGCCTGCGCCGCCGCTGTCACCGTCAGTGCGCCTGCGGGCAGCACAGCCGCCTCCGTCGTCTCATATTCCACCGCGTTTTCGCCGCTTGCCGCACACACCGTGCCCGCGGGGATCTCCGCCGCGTAGCTCAGCGCCGTTCGGCGCGAAAACGTCAGCGTGCCCACAGATTTCACCGCGTCTTTGCGCACAAGCCCGCGCTCTTCGGCATGCAGGTCAAGCGCCTCGCCCGCCGCCGTCTGCGGAAAGCAATTCAGCTTCAGCGATTCCGCCGCGCACAGCACCGTATACAACTCGCCCGCCAGTACCTTCAGACGGATCGAAATGTCCGCCGCATCCTCGGGCTCCACGCCCGCCAGCGTTTTGTATTCCGCCGCCATGTGCGCATAAATTTCCTCAAATTTCACACTTTCGCTCCTTTCACCGCAATCTTCCCCGTGCCGAGCATCGTCCGGAGTCCGAAGATAAACCGCTCCCCCTCGCGCCGCACGGAAACCGCCTCAACACCGGCTAAGGGCAACAGCGCCGCCTGCGCATACCGAAGCGCCCGCTCCTCGGCGTGCTCGTCCGCTGCATCCAGCATATAAAACCGGCTGCCGAGCACGCGGTCATAGCAAAACGCGCCGCGTTTTAGGCAAATGCGATTATACGCGCGCTGCATAAGCGCGTTAAGCCCCTCGGCCGTCTTCGGCAGCCTTGTCGCCGCCGTCTGCGTTATGCCGTTTAAAATCACGACCTCCACGCTATTCCTCCTTTTTCTCAAACACCTGCCCATTGATGACGACCGTGCCGTCGAGCTTCAACACGATCTCCGCACCGCCCGCGGAGAACAGCCGCACCTCGCCGGGCAAAAGCGTTCCCGCGTCGTTCACAACGCCAAGGCACACACCGCCGGTCATCACAGCCTCCGTCCCCTGCGGCACGCTCACCGCCATGCCGTACGGCACCGTTACAGTCGGTGCACGGCGCTCCAGCTCGGTGCAAACGGAAATCTCCCCGCCGCCCGTCGTCACAACGCCTGTTTTCACGCTTTCGGCCTTTTCCGCTGTCTCCTTTTTCGTCAGCCACATGTTCATGCCTCCTTTAAATCGGTTCAAAATGCAGCTCGGTCTTCACGTCTTTCCCGCGCAGCAAAACGTTTTTGGAGATGAGCCGCACCTCGCCAAGCTCCTCCGTCCGCATCGTGTCCCCCATGTTCCCGTCTATATAAGAAGCACACGTCAGCTTTAGTCGCTTTGATGCCCTGCGGCTTTCATTTAAAAGCGCCGTCGGTGCTGTTTTCGCATAGGCGGAAAGATACCGCACGCGCACCTGCGGGGCCAAAGGATCGTGATATTCCGCGCTGTATGCGCCCGTCTGCGCGTTTTGCACCGTAATGCCGCTCAGCATTTTGTACGGGCAAAAAATCACCTCCCGCGCTGTCACCCAGTCGGGCTTCACCGTTTTCGGCACGTAGCTTTCAAAGTGCACGCCGCCGCTTTTGTCCGTATACGGCGTACAGTTTAGATATCTCTCAGAGAACGTTTGCAGCGCTTCAAAACAGCTCGCGCCTTTTTCTACGGTCAAAACGCCCTCCACCGGCCGCCTGTCGCCGCCCACGGCGTGCAGCCCCAGCGGCATCAGATACATCCGCTCCAAAAGCCGCAGCGAGGGCAATCTAAGCTCCATCGGTGCCGCCTCGTTGTCGAGCAAAAGCGCCGCGCGGCTGCGCAGGGAGAAGACCTCCGTGCGCGCGCCGTTCTGGCATTTCACGCGGTGTTCGTCCACGATACCGTCAAAGAGCACCGCGCCGTCCTTTTTAAGCACCGCCCCCACGGGCTCTTCCGTAAAAAGCCGCTTTCCCACACTAAACCGCACCGTCAAACTGTCCGCCACCGTATCCGCGTCGCTTCTTAAAAGCCATTCGTTCGGCTCCGCTTTAGGTGAGTGTTTTTCACCGCTTGCAAACACAAACTCAAGCGAAAAATCCGTCACGGAACATGCACCTCCTCGCCGTCCTTCAGCGCCGCAATGCACGCGATATGCCGGTTATTCTCCGCCAAGCGGTCAATCGAAACGCCCGTAAAATACGCGTAATCCCACAGGCTCTCGCCCGCCTTCGCGCGGTATGTCCGGCCGGAGAACGCTTCGCTTTTCCCCGCCGTCTCCACAAAGGCGAACGTGTACGGCACCGTGTTTTTCTCCGGCACGCCGATGAGCGCAAGCTCGCTCAAAACCGCCTCAAACGGCCTGTGCCCCGGCAAGTACAGCGTATCTGTTTCACCGAAAAGCGCTTCCAATTCACAGTAAACCGCCATCGCATTCTCCCCGGTAAAGTGCCCCTTGCCCGCTACGCGCGCCTTGCGCTTGCCGACCGCCTCCACACGTTCTTCGCCGTCAACACCCACCGTCTCACGCAGCAGACACGCCCGCTCGAGTTTTAATTCCGTCGGGTTCACCGGAAACACAAAGCTGCCAAACTGCATCGTCATCAGGTTCATGCAAACCTCCTATCCGCACGAAGCAGCGCGGGATATCGCCGCTCCTCGCGCTCCAAAATGCCGGAGAGCGCCTGTGCGTTTTTGTTTTCTTCTTCCACCTTATGCCTCCGTTCCGCTTTGTGTTCGCTGTGTGATTTTTTCACACGCACCCGCTTCTATCACAAGCTTGTTTTCGCTCGCCGCTTTCAAAACGCAGTGCGTGTACCGCGCGCCGCCTGTTTGCAGTGTGAATTCGCCGGGGAGCGCCTCCTCGCCGCCCGAAAACCCGTGCAGTACGACCGTGTACACCGCTTTGCCCGCCACCGCCGCATACGGATTTTCCTCGCCGATGGCGTAATAGCGCTTGACCTTCGCTTCGTGCGAAATTTTCACCGCGTCCGCCGTAAATACCTTGTCGCCGATTACCACCGCCGCGCGTGCGTTATCCGCCGCACCCGTCGCCGCCTGCACCGTGCAAAGCGTCACAAGGCAACTGAGCGCCGCCGAGTACGTCGTCTCGCTCCGCTTCACACTGCGCAGCGCACACGGCAAAGACGATACCGCCGCACACACCGCGTCAAACAGCCGCGCGTGGTCGTCCCTTTCGCGCGCATACAGCTGCACGCCGAGCACCGTTTCAAACACACCGTCCGCGTTTTCCTCCTGCATCACGCCCACCGTCACCGCGGCACGCTGCGGAAGCCTTTGCAGCGTGCCCGTAAACGCCGGGCGCACCGCGCAGTCCGGCAAAAGCGCTTTCAGCTTTTCCGCAAGCGCCGCACTAAGCTCCGTTCCCGTCATCTTTTTCCTCCTTTTCCAGCACCGCGCGCACGTAAAGCGCCCCGCAAATCCCGCTTTTTTCCTCGGCATATAAAACGCGGAACGTCTCGCCGCCCGCAGTCAGCCTCGCGTTCTCCGCGCCGCAAAGCACTTTGCCGTCGCCGAAGTAGACATACAGCGGCTTCATCGCCCCGCCGAACGTCTCCGTTTCCGCCTGCAAGGCCGTTTTGTCTTCCTTCAGGCAATGCACAACGCCGCGGCAAACGACCTTCACGCCGCTTATCTCCGCCATCATCTGCTGCGCCCTCAAAAATACATTTCTCACACCGTGTCCTCCGTCACGCCGAAGTAAAAATCCTCGTCACGCAAAACCCCGGACACCGCCCGCTCGCACTGCTTTGCATAGGCGAGCGCCCTTTCGCTGCCTTTGTCAAATTCCGCGCGCACCTCGCCCGCCGTCAGGCTTTTCGGCGATGCTGCTTCCTCCAAAAGCCAAAACTGATACGCCGCCTGCGCCGCAGCCGCTGCGCACAGCGCCTCCTCATGCGCGTTTTCTTCCTCCACAGTGCAGCAAAGGCGCGCTTTAAGCCGCTGCACCGCATCGCCGCTCAGCATCAAAAGCAGGTCTTCGCGGTCGTCATTTGTCAAAAGCTTCAGCCGTTCCAGCACGTTTCGTATCTCCATTTGCCCCTCCTTTTTTTATTCGGCAAAGCCGTACCAAAGCGGTACGGCTTGCCAGAATCGAATAAAATCAGTAGCTAAGGCCCTGTGCGGCGCCGCCGTAGATCTGAGCAAAGCCCGCCACGGCGCTCACGGCCGCGCGCTCCATCTGGCGGTCGATGAGCTTGTCGTAGTCGGTCAGCACATCGCCCGCCTGCACCATCTCAAGCGCACAGTTCTTGTCGAGCGCAATGATCTTCTTCGCGTCCATGGACGGCACATGGATGAGCGTCGCGCCAAGCGGCGTGATGAGCTTGCCCGCACCCTTAATGTTAAGGCTCGCCTGCGCGTCCTTAAACTCCGTGATCTTAAGGAGCGCCTGCAAAGCAGTCGTTCCGGCCAGGATCGTATTGAAGTTATAGTCGGAAAGCTTGCCCCACAGCGTCACAAGGTCGTTGTAGGTCGGCGCAGCGGTAAGCGCCGTCACGGTGATGCCCGTATTCGTGCCGTCGCCGTTCAACAGCACGTCCACTGCGTCCTTCATCTGTCTGCGCGCAATGTACGCACCGATCTGGCGCAGAATGACCGTAAAGAGGTCCAGTCTGTGGTGGCGCAGCGCTTCGTAGGAGCTGACAATCAGCCTGCCGCGCTTATGCAGCGTCACAAGCGAGCCCGCCGTCTTGATGACCGTCTCCGGAATGGCCGCGCCCTCCGCTACGGGGTCTTCGATCTTCTGGCCAGAAGCCGTCGCCGTCTGCACGGTGCGGTAATCGAGCGTGTCGATCTTCGTCACGGTCGCCGCGATGTCCGGCAGGGAAGACGCCATCTCCATGCCCTGGCGCACTGCGCGGGCGACGTATTCCGGGAACAGTGCCGCGCTTTGGGAGGAGGTAAAAAACTTCTCCACGGTGTCGCAGTTCGCACCGCTCACACGAATGCCGAAGCGTTTAAGCTGTCTCTGGTATGCGTCAAGCCCCGCAAACGGTGTGCCCGCGTAGTTCTGGGAGCCGTCCAGTTCCTCCAAAACCTGTGTAAAATTCTTGCCCGGCACGCCGTACATGCCTTTTTCGAGTGTAATGTTTTCAAATGCCATTGTATAATCCCCTTTCTTAAATGCGGAACGCGCCGTCGTCTGCCGCGTTCGTGTCTTCCGTCTTTTCCGCTGCCAGCTGCGGCATTACGGGCATTTTGCGCTCCGCCGCCTTTGCGAGCGCCGCCGCCATTTCTTCCAGTTCTGCAATGCCGAGCGACTTTGTGATCGCCTCCGTCAGTCCGCGTTTAAACTCCGGCTGCGCCACGGCGCTCAGCTTATAGATGCGTTCACACAGCGCCGCACGGTAGCGGTCGCCGCACTCCGCGCGGTCGAAAAGCGCTTTCAGCTCCGTTTTGAGCATGTTGAGCTCCTCCTTCGCCACCGTCACGCTGTCTTCGCCGTCCGCGAGCTTTTTTACAATGTCGTACACCGTTTTGACCTCCTTTTTCTTCTCCGATTCTTCAAAGCGCGGCGAAAATTTCTTCACCACGCCCGCCGCGCGCTGTGCAGGCACTGCCACGAATGAGAATTCATACGCGTCCGCCGCGCCGCTTAAAATACGCACGCAGCGCTTGCCGTTGTACGTTTTCCCCGGCACGTGCACACAGCTTTCCGCGCCGCACACGGAGCACACGCGCTTTTTCACTGCGCACCCCACGCTGACTTCCTTGCGTATGCCGCTTTCAATGGATTCAATAAACGCCTTCGTCCCGTCGTTTCGCGGCACATACGCCTGTGCAGTGAGCTGTGCATACGGCTCGTTTAAAGATGTTACCTTTCCGGGAATTTCCTTCACCGCAGCGTCAAACACGCGCGCCGTCTGATTTTTGCTCGTCGGCTCGTGGTCTAAAATGCCCGTCTTGCCGACAAACAGCTTCGCAAGCTCCTCGAGTGTCTCTTTCGTAAAGCACTCACCGTCCCTATCCACCTCGTTGTCGCACAAAACGACCGAAAACGTATACACCTCCTCCGGCTTATAGGCGCGGCGCGTGTAAAGGTTGATCTTCTCCATCGCCGCTTTATCCGGCTGTACCGCCGTTACCGTTTCGCTCAAGCTTCCCCCTCCTTTAAAAGCTGCTCCGTCTTCGCCATGAGATACGCCGCGTTCGCGTGATCGACTTCGTCCTGCATCGTGATCTCGTTCCAATCGATTTCCACCGTGTCGTCAAGACCATTTAGCCGCAGCCACGTTTTGCAGATCTTCAAAACCGCCGGCTCCAAAATTCTGCGGTACGCCGTCAGCTCGCTCGTCAGCATGTCTGCCTGCTGGCTCGACATGCGCTCCGTCGAGGACCACGAAAGCCCCAGCAAAAACGGCGGAATGCCCATTTTCGCCACAATCTGCTCCAGCATCTGCCGCACGGGCACTTCGCTGTCCATCTGCTGCCCGTCCGCGCCGATGGCTTTAATCTGCACGTCGCCCACCGCCACAAAGTCGCTCACGCCGGGGCCGTGCATCGCACGGCTCCACTCCTTTGCAAGCTGCCCCGCGCGGTCACCCGCGTTCATGTAGCCCTCGTTTTTGCACGTCACCGCAAAGCGCACATTGCCCATACGCTCCCAGTTGATGCCGACGGTGCGGTAAATTTTCAAAAGCACCTCGCTCACAAACGGCAGGCCCTTTAAAATGGAGCTTCCCATCGCGCTGCCCGGCATCGGGTTCAACGCCGAAGTCAAAATGAGCTCCGGGTAGCGGCACGGCTCCGCACGCCCATCCCTTACGACGAACACGCCCGTTTCAAGCGGCGAGATGAGCCGAATCTCGAGGTCTTCGAGCGACGCATTATACAGCGCCCGAATTTCCCCGTTTGCGAGTACGATCTCCCCAATCGCATTGCCATACGTTAAAAGCTGCTCAAAATAGGCCGATAAAAAGTTATCGATGCCCATGTTGCAGCCGTTTACGGGCACGGTTTTTAAAAACCCGCGCAGCGCGTTTTCCGTGTGCTTTTCGGGGCAATACACCTCAAACCCGCCGATAAGACGCACCAGCTTGTAAATTGCCGCGTCGATGATCGGCACCTGCTCGCGCAAGGCACGGTACAGTGCACGCTCGCCTGCCGTCACCGGCAGCACCGGCGGGTACCCGCCCTGCGTCTGCACCGAAACGGCTGTGCGCTTCTCCTTTTTCAAAAATCCCAAATGCTAACTCCTTTCCCCGTCTCCCTTTGCACCGCGCAGGCAAAGCTTTCGCCCGCGCCGAGCACCGTGGAGACAAAATAGCGGATGTCGTCCATGGCATGGTCATTCTCCTTCACAGGCACATCCCGCGCGCCGTCGTCTGCCCAGCGGTAGAGGGAAAACTCCCGCACCGCGTCCACGCAGCCCTTTGTCACCTTGATCTGCCCCGTGCGCAGCGCCGTTGCCGTCATGCGGATGCCGTTTAAAACGTCGTTTTTCGCCGCCGTCACTGCAAAACCACGGCTCTGCAAAAGTGTGATAAAGCTCGCCGCCGAGGGGTCGCATACAATCACATCGGGCGTTCTGCCGCGAATGAGCTCCAAAAAGCCCTTAAAGTGCTCCTCGTCCGTGCGCCGCGTGTTTTCAAGCCGCGCGTCAAAGTAATACTCGTCTGCGCGGTACCACACGCCGCACAAAAGCCCCCAAAGGCCCATGGAGGTCGGGTTTACCGTGCCGTAATCGATGGACACCGCGTACCGCTCAAAGTCCGCTTTCGGCACTTCGCACAGGAGGTCAAGCGCAAACGGGTAAATCAGTCCCGTCGCCGCCGTCCACTTGCCCTCAATAAACCGGCTGTAAAACGCGCCCGAAAACATCGTTCGGTAGCGCTTTCGCACATCTTCACTGAGCGACGGGTTGTCCTCCATCGTAAAGTGCAGGTAAAGCGCGTTTCGGCTCTCGGCTTTCAAAATCCACTCGCGGTAAAACCAATGCTGCGGGTGCTCCGGGTTGCAGTTGAACCACAGCTTCGCGTTTTTCAGCGAACAGCGCGCAATGCCCTGCTCCACAAAAGAGCGCGGCATCAGCGCCACCTCGTCAAACAAAACGCCGCCGAGCGTCATGCCCTGAATGAGCGCCGCGCTCGCTTCATCTCGTCCTCCGAAAAGGTAAAAGCGGTTTTCTCTGCCCTGATACGATAGGATAATCTCGTTCTCTGCCTGCCGCACACGCATGGAAAAGCCCATAGACTTTAGCTTTGGTATAAGCTCCGCGATCACATTTCTCCGCACAGAACGGATCGTTTTGCCGCACACCGCAAAGCTCGTATTTTGAAAGCGTGCCATCGCCCACAGAAAAAAAGATATCCCCATACAGGTGGTTTTGCCGCTGCGCACCGCGCCGTCGCAGATGACGGCAAGCTTATTCCGGTGCGGGCTTTTTTCGCCCCACCAGCACAAGACCTGCATCTGCTTTTCGGAAAACGGCGTCACGGCTTATCCCCGTCTTTCAGCGCCGCCGCACCGCTTTCAATGGCGGAGAGCAGCGCCTGTGCACCCGTCCCGCTCGTCTCGAGCTCGCTGAGGAGCCGCAGCGCTTCGATCCGGTCGAAAAACCGAATTTCCATGCCGCCGTTTTTCGGTCTGCGAATTTCGGAGACGGCGAACAGATCCATGTTTTTCAGCGTGCGCGGGTTCACTTCCTCGCAAAAGAGCAGCCTTACGGCATCATGAATGCCGCCGAACGCCAATCTGCGAAAGCCCTCCTTCGCCGTTTCGTTCACCATGTTCCACATCCTCTCTGAAAGTTTTGAAGCGCCAAACGGCGTTCGTTTTTTCGCTCGCCTGTTTGTCTCTTCACCCATACCCCCAAAACGCAGAAAAGTTTCCCTCAAAAGGGAAACTTTTCAAATTCATGTCCTCCGATGTCCTACAATGTCCTCTGATGTCCTGCGATGTCCGGCGGTTTTTATTTAATTTCAAGCTCCCTCTGATTGAGGAAAAGGAAGAGATAACGCGCATCAACGCATGCTCACAGCTATATAAAAAGGGCGGCATGGAGCCGTCCTTTCAGGGAACCTATGCAACTGGGTTTCCTACGGCTAAACAGTCCGGAGGACTGTTCAAGCAATGCAAAGCATTGCTTTCTACCATTCTTAGTTTTTGTTAGGCAATAAGATTTCGCTTTCTGCGGAAAGCGACTTAGGGTGCTGCCCTAAGAACCCGCAAGTTTTCTGAAGAAAACTTGACCAAAGACTTTATTTGTCGTTCTCCGTGAGCACATCGTGCATCAAAAACGGCAGACATTTTTCAAATTTCACGCCCCAAATGGTGTTGTCACCGCACGCTTTTCTCGTTTCTTCTATGCACTTTGCGGTGTACCGCACGGCGGCGGCGCAGGCTTCCTTTACCGTTTTGCCGTTTAACATCGCCCCCAGCATCACGGCCGCGAAAATATCCCCTGTGCCGTGGTATTTGCCCGGCACGCGGTCGGAAAGCACCAGCGCCGTCTCGTCTTTTTCTCTATCGTAGCACGCCGCGCCGATTTTCTTCCCGTCCGTATACGCACCCGTCAGAATGACGATCTTCGGCCCAAAGTCGGAAAGGGCTTTCATTACTCTTTTAAGCTCCTTTTCGTCATACGGCCCGTCCTTAAACGGCTCGTGTAAAAGGCAATACGCCTCTGTCATGTTCGGCGTTAAAATGTCCGCTTTTTCGCAAAGCCTCGTCATGCTCTGCGCCGTTTCTTTATTAAAAATGCCGTACAGCGTGCCGTTGTCGCCCATCACGGGGTCTACAAGGCGCAGCGGACGGCTGTGTTCGTCCGTAAACAGCTCGAAGATTTCCCGCACAGTGTCAATCTGCTCGCGGCTGCTGAGGTACCCGGAGCAGATGCCCTCAAACTCGGCCCCCTCGCGCTTCCAGTGCTGTGCCGTTTTCAGCATATCGTCCGTCAAATCGCGGTACACGGGATCTTTAAAGCCGCCGTGCGTGGAAAGCACCGCCGTCGGCAGCACGGATGTCTCGCACCCCAAGGCGGACAGCACCGGCAGCATCACCGTAAGCGAGCATTTCCCCGCACCGGAAAGATCGTTGATGACCGCCGCGCGGCGCGGTTTTTCTTCTGTATTTAAAAACTGCATCGGGTTTTTCCCTCATTTCAAAAGTATTTCCGCTTTTATTGTAACCGCGGCGGAAAATAAAGTCAATTAGCGGTTTACAGGTGAAAAAAAGAATGGTAAAATAAAGGGTACACGTACAGGCATGCCCTGCACCCGCGAAAGGAGCTTTCTATGAAAACCGAAAAGCAACGCAAGCTCATCGTTCGCATCGGCGCGGCGATTTTGGCCGGGCTGATGATCCTCTCGGCACTTTCCGCCGTACTATTCAGTTAAATACATTCAACCGTAGAAAAAATTAACCCCTTGAAAATACATTGTAAAGGAATGATCCACCCATGAGTAAACCGAAGTATTATATTTCGACGGCTATCGCCTACACCTCCAGCCGCCCGCACATCGGCAACACGTATGAGATCGTGCTCGCCGACAGCATTGCGCGCTATAAGCGCATGGAGGGCTACGATGTCTACTTCCAGACCGGCACGGACGAGCACGGCCAGAAGATTGAAGAAAAGGCCAATGCCGCCGGCATCACCCCGAAGGAATATGTCGACAACGTCGCGAAGATTGTCAAGGCGAACTGGGACGTGATGAACACCTCCTACGATAAATTCATCCGCACCACGGACGATTACCACGAAAAGCAGGTACAAAAGATCTTTAAAAAGCTCTACGAGCAGGGCGATATTTATAAGGGCCACTACGAGGGCATGTACTGCACGCCGTGTGAGTCCTTCTTCACCGAGTCCCAGCTTGTCGACGGCAAGTGCCCGGACTGCGGCGGCGAGGTCAAGCCCGCAAAGGAAGAAGCGTACTTCTTCAAGATGAGCAAGTATGCAGACCGCCTCATCGACTATATCAATAAGCACCCGGAGTTCATTCAGCCGCCGCAGCGCAAAACGGAAATGATGAACAACTTCCTTCTGCCCGGCCTGCAGGATCTCTGCGTTTCCAGAACCTCCTTCAAGTGGGGCATTCCGGTCGATTTTGACGACAAGCACGTCGTGTATGTTTGGCTTGACGCGCTCACAAACTACATCACCGGCATCGGTTATGACTGCGACGGCAACTCCACCGAGCAGTTCAAGCGTGATTGGCCGGCAGACCTGCACCTCATCGGCAAGGACATCATCCGTTTCCACACCATCTACTGGCCGATTTTCCTCATGGCGCTCGACCTGCCGCTGCCGAAGCAGGTGTTCGGTCACCCGTGGCTTCTGATGAACGGCGGTAAAATGAGCAAATCGAAGGGCAACGTCATTTACGCAGAAGACCTTGTAGACCTCTTCGGCGTAGACGCGGTGCGCTATTTCGTCCTGCACGAGATGCCGTTTGAATCCGACGGCACCATCACGTGGGATCTGATGATCGAACGCACGAACTCCGACCTTGCAAACACGCTCGGCAACCTTGTAAACCGCACCATTTCCATGACAAACAAGTACTTCGGCGGCGTTGTAGAGAATAAAAACGTCGTAGAAGATGTCGATAACGATTTAAAGAGCGTTGTGCTCGCCACAAAGAACAGCGTGCAGACGAAGATGGATCAGCTGCGCGTGGCAGATGCCATTTCCGAAATCTTCACGCTCTTCAAGCGCTGCAATAAGTACATTGACGAAACGATGCCGTGGGCGCTTGCAAAGGACGAAGCGAAAGCCGACAGACTTTCCACCGTTCTCTATAATCTTGTGGAAAGCATCACGATCGGCGCGGCGCTCCTCATGCCGTTTATGCCGGACACCGCAGAGAAGATCGTCGCACAGCTCGGCACGACCTTGCGCACATACGATACGCTCGATACGTTCGGCGTTTACCCGAATGGGGGTAAAGTAACAGACAAGCCGGAGATTCTCTTCGCCCGTATCGACCCGAAGGAGATGGGCGAGAAGATTGCCGCTGTGGAAGCGAAGTACGCTCCGAAGGAAGAGCCGAAGAAGGAAATTGAGGGTCTTGCCCGGATCAATATTGAAGACTTTGCAAAGATTGAGCTGCGCGCCGCAAAGGTCGTTGCCTGCGAGCCGATCAAGCGTGCAAAGAAGCTCTTGAAGCTCACGCTCGACGACGGCACCTCCACACCCCGCACGGTCGCATCCGGCATTGCGAAGTGGTATAAGCCGGAAGACCTCATCGGTCACACCGTCATCGTCGTCGCGAACCTGAAGCCCGCCGTGCTCTGCGGCGTGGAAAGCCAAGGCATGATCCTTGCGGCAGACGCAGGCGAGGACGATGTGCGCGTCGTATTTGTGGACGGCACCCCGGCAGGCTCCAAAATTCGCTAAGGAAAATCTCTATGATATTTGATTCCCACGCACATTACGACAGCGAGCAGTTCGACATCGACCGTGACGAGCTGCTCGGCTCCGTACTGCCGCAAAAGGGCGTCGTTGCGGTCATCAATATGGCAGCCGATTATGAAAGCCTCAAAAAAACCGTGGCGCTCTGTGAAAAATACGATTATATCTACGGTGCAGTCGGCATCCACCCGGAGTGCGCAAACGACCTGCCCGATAACTGGCTTTCGGACGTGGAAGCCCTGCTTTCCCACCCGAAGATCGTCGCCGTCGGCGAGATCGGCCTCGACTACCACTGGGAGGACGAGTGCCCGCGCGAAAAGCAGAAAGAGGTGCTTATCGCCCAGCTGGAGCTCGCGAAAAAACACGACCTGCCCGTTGTCATCCACGACCGCGAGGCCCACGGCGATATGATGGACATTCTGCGGAAATACAAGCCGAAGGGCGTCGTGCACTGCTTTTCCGGCAGTGCGGAATTAGCACAGGAGACCGTAAAGCTCGGCATGTACATCGGCCTTGGCGGTGTTGTGACGTTTAAAAACGCGCGCCACAGCGCGGAGGTGGCAAAGACCATCCCGCTCGACCGCCTTTTGACCGAAACGGACGCGCCCTACATGGCGCCCGTGCCATTCCGCGGCAAGCGCTGCGACAGCTCCATGATCCCCTACGACGCGGCGAAGATCGCCGAAGTGCGCGGCATCACGGCGCAGGAGGTTTTAGAAACCGCCTGCGAAAACGCCTGCCGCCTTTTCGGTATCACGCTACCGAACGCCGCAAAGTAAAAGGAGCGATCATCTTGACCATCACATATGAATACGGCGATAATCTCTATATCAACGTCACGAACCGGTGCCCGAACGCATGCGACTTCTGCCTGCGCAACAACAGCACGGGCAGCCTGTACGCGGATAACCTCTGGTACGAGGGCGCGGAGCCGACAAAAGAGGAAATCTTAGCCGACCTTAAAAAACGCGACCTCAATTCATACGCGGAGATTGTCTTCTGCGGCTACGGCGAGCCTGCCTGCCGCTGGGACGACATGCTTTGGCTTGCCGCGCGCTTAAAGGAAATGGGCAATTACACCCTGCGCGTCAACACGAACGGCCTTGCGGACTGCATCACCGGGCGTAACGCCGCGCCGGAAATGCACGGGCTTTTGGACATTGTGTCCGTCAGCTTAAACGCGCCGACCGCCGAAAAGTACGACGCGGTATGTCACTCGAAATACGGCCCGGAGGCATTTGATGCCATGCTGCACTTTACGGCAGAGGCCGTAAAAAACGTGCCGCATGTGGTGATGACGGTCGTCAGCACCATGCCCGCAGAGGACATTGAAGCCTGCCGCAAGCTGTGCGAAAACGCCGGTGCCAAGTTCCGTGTACGCGAGTATATCTCCGAATAACTGCATAAAATAACGAAAGCAGAGTGCTCAAGCCGAACACTCTGCTTTTTGTTTTGTGATTTTAGTTTAATTTAATCTTGAATGTGATTGGCTTATCGGACGTATAATTCGTCTTGATATGCAGCCCGTTTTCGTCGCGCGTCCACACGGGTGCATCGTCTGTGCCGAGCACCGAAACGCTCTCGACTAAACCGTGGTACACCGTACCGGCGGTGTGCTCCTGCATACGCAGAGAGCGAATGTGGTATTCGCCGTTGTCGTTCACCTTCAGCGCAATGGCAAAGAGCGTATCGTCCTTTGCCGTAAAGCGGAAATCCTCGCCCGTAAAGTTCTTTTTCACGCCGTCGGAAAAGCCGCCGTCCTGCACCTTTGTGGGTCCTTCGCCGAACGTCCTCCACACGTGTGTGTCATAAATTGCTTCGCCGTTCACCTGCATCCAGTCGCCGATGGCAGTCAGCACCGCGGTGTCCTCATCGGAGATGGTTCCGTCCGCTTTCGGGCCTACGTTTAAAAGCAGCGCACCGTTTTTGCTGACGATGTCCACAAGGTCGCAGATGATGTCCCCCGCCGGGCGGAAGTCGTTATTTTCCGTGTAGCACCAGGAGTTCAGCGCAATGGCGGTATCGGTCTGCCAGAAATACGGCTTGATGTCCGCCATTTGCCCGCGCTCAATATCCGGCACCGCCGTGCCGAACATGTACGCATCGAATTTATAATCGATGGCAACCTCCTCATTCCATTCCGCGGCGCGATTATAATAGTACGCCGCTGCTTTTTTCAGGTACGGCTTTGCCGCCTCCTGCTGAATCCACCAGTCAAAATAGAGAATTTTCGGGTGATAATTGTCGATGAGTTCGCACGTGCGCACAAGCCAGTCTTCCATAAATTCTTCAGAGGGCTTGCCGTCGATGGCATCGAAATTCTCCGGGTCGGGCATGGAGGGCCAATAGAGGTCGTCACGGTCCGGGTTTTGCGGCATATCGCTCTCAAACTTTTTGCCATTGCTCATGAAGAACCAGTGCTCAATGCGGTGCGAGGATACGCCGAGCGTCATGCCCTGCGCTTCCACGGCCGCTTTCAGCTCGCCGACTATATCGCGCTTCGGTCCCATCTCATAGGCGTTCCAATGTGAAATATTTGAGCGGTACATCTGGAAACCGTCATGGTGCTCCGCCACCGGTACAACGTATTTTGCGCCCGCCTTTTTAAAAAGCGCAGCCCATGCGTTCGGGTCGAATTTCTCGGCCTTAAACATCGGAATGAAATCCTTGTAGCCGAAATCCTTGTGTGCACCATAGGTTTTGATATGGTGCTCGTAGACCTTGGAGCCCTCTATGTACATGTTGCGCGGGTACCATTCGCTGTCAAACGCCGGCACGCTGTACACGCCCCAGTGGATGAAAATGCCGAACTTCGCCTTTTGATACCACTTCGGCGTCTGCCAGCTTGAAAGGGACGCCCACGTGTCTTTGTACGGTCCCTTTTCGATCACGTCGTCAATGCTCTGCAATGCTTTTTTCATATCGATCATACTATTTTCCTCCCAAAAGGAACTTTTCTCTAAGAGATTTTTCTCTTTCCCATTATACCAGCACATCAGAAATTTGCAAGACAAAAGCCGACGGAAACCCGCCGGCCTTTTGCTGTTATTTGTTTCTGTAATAGACATCGTTTAATTCTTTGAGCCACTTTTTGTCGATGCCGTCGAGTTGCTCCTGCGTGACGCGGAACGCCCAGTTGCCGTTCGGCACGCCGGGCACGTTCATTTTTGTGTCCTTGCCGAAGCCGCAGAGGTCCTGCACCGGCACAATGACCGTATTCGCGGGGCTCTGCCACAGCGTGCGGATGACGGCGTGGCAAGAAGCACTTTCGCTGCCGCCGACCGCCCAGTCACCGCCGGGGAACGCGCAGTATTTCAGCGCATGCTCGCGCTCATACGGCTGTGCCTCCCACAGCCAGCCGAGCACGGTGTTGTTATCGTGCGTGCCGGTATAGGCCACGCAGTTTTTCGGGTAGTTGTGCGGCATGTGCATGTTGTCTTTGCCTTCCATAAACGCAAACTGCATCACGCGCATGCACGGCAGCTGCGTTTTTTCCAGCAGGTCGATCACACCGTCGTCGATGATGCCGAGGTCCTCGGCAATGATCTTTGGATTTTTGAACGTGCGGTTCACGGCGTCGAAGAAATCCGTCTTCGGGCCGTCGAGCCACTGCCCTTCTTTGGCGGTCTCCGCTTCGGCGGGCACGGCCCAGTAGGCGGAAAAAGCGCGGAAGTGGTCGATGCGCACGGCGTCAAACAGCTTAAAGCACGCGCCGAGGCGATCCATCCACCAACGGTAGCCGTCTTTTTTCATCTCTGCCCAGTTATAAAGCGGGTTGCCCCACTTCTGGCCGAACTCGCTGAAATAATCCGGCGGCACGCCCGCCACATTCTTCGGCTCGCCGTCCTCTGTCAGATCGAACAGATGGCGGTTCGCCCACACGTCGGCACTGTTTCTCGCAACGTACATCGGCAGATCGCCGATGATCTCCACCCCTTTGCTGTTTGCATATTTTTTGATCTTCTTCCACTGCTCGAAGAACGTGTACTGGATGAACTCCATGAAAAGCACGGTCTCGGCCTGCTCCTCCATCGCTTTCGCGACGGCTTCGGGGCGATGAAGCTTCAGGTCTTCGTCAGCCCAGTCATACCACTCTGCGCCGATATTCGCTTCTTTCAAGATGATATACAGCGCGTAGTCCGGCAGCCAGCTCTTGTTTTCCTCGGCGAACGCGCGTACCTTATCGCGGTAGGCTTCGTCCGCACGGGTAAATGCGCGGTATAAGACCGGAATGCGGCGCAGCTCCAGAAAATCGAACGCGGCGGAATACGGGTTTGCATACATCTGCTCGCGCAGCTCGTCGTCTGTCAGTAAGCCCTCGTCGCGCAATTGCTCGAGGTCGATGAAATTGCGGTTGCCCGCAAACGCCGAAATGCTGGCATACGGCGAATTGTACGCGTCGGTCGGCGTGAACGGCAACACCTGCCAATAGGTGCAGCCGGTGTCACTCAAAAAGTCGATGAACTCTTTCGCTTCCTTACCAAAGCAGCCGATGCCGTAGGCACCGGGCAGGGAGGAAACGTGCATCAGCACACCGCTTGCTCTTTTATTCATGGACTTCTCCCTTCTTTTGCATAAATTGCTCAAATATTGAGACGTTATATCTCATAAACTTGTATAAGTATACCATACTCTACTGGGCTATTCAATGGTAATCTTACACAGATTTCAGGGAGAACTTTTGAATTGTACGTCATTCAATAAGGAGCACCACGGCGCTCACGTCGTCCTCGTGCCCGTCTGCGCGGTCTTTTACGGCGCGCTCCACAATACGCTCGGAAAGCGCCTGCGGGTCGTCGTCCTCATAGTTTGCAATGAGGTCGCACAGCCACTCCGTGCCGGAAGCCGTCACGCCGTCCGAGACCATGACGAGCATATCGCCCGCATCGAGGTCTTTTTCGCTGCGGGCAAAGGCGATTTCCGGCAGAATGCCCACGGGCACGCTTTTGGCCTCCAGATACTCCGTCTTCTTGCGCCTGCGCAGCACCGTGCCCGCAGCACCCGCCTTGCGCAGGGAGACGTGCCCCGTAAAGAGGTCGATGCACGCAACATCCAGCGTTGCAAGCGACTCCTCCCCGCCCTTTGCGAGCATGGCGGAATTGATCATCTTCAGTGTGCTCTCAAATCCGATACCGGCTTTGAGAAGCGACTGCGCCATACCCGCGGTCATTGTGCCGTCCACAGCTGCCCGGCCGCCCGTACCCATGCCGTCGCTTAAAACCGAGATATACCGCCCGCTGCCGTCCGTGAACGCCTCGGCGCAATCGCCGCAGAGAGACGCGCCGTTTGCTGCGTGCTGCGCAAAGCCGCGCTGCACGGCATAAACGGGCTTCTGACACATTTGCAGCTTTAAGGTATCGCCTGCCGCCGTCACGCTCGGCTGCGTGAACGTGCGCCCGCACGCGCCGGAGATCTCGCGTGTCAGCTGCCCTTTGTTGATGTGCACCCCGTGTGTGCGGCAAATGTTTGCTTCAATCGTCATGCGGCCGAATTTATCAATGCGGCAGCAGACTTCAATCGGCGTGAGCTCGCGGTGGCGCAAGACCTCGCGCACCTGCTCCGCACTGTCCTCATCAAAGCGCTGGTACTGCTCGAATTCCTCCGCCATGTCGCCGAGCATCTGCGCCGTGGAGCGGAAATGTTCTTCGACGATGGCGCGCACCTGTTCGGCGCGCATACGGGCGCTTTCTTTTGCCAAAAGCTCGCGGTATTCGCCGTTTACGGCGTCTCTCAGCTCCATGGCACGGTTGCAGCGCGTCAAAAACGGCACATCAAAGTCGCTGCGTTCGATTTTGCCGCGCTCCCGCAGCGGATACGAAAGCCGCGAGAACGTTTTTTGCGTCTCGTCGCGGTTTTTGCGCCAGCACACTGCGCATTGGCTGCACCCGGTGCAAACCTTCTCCGCCGCGCGGCCGTACACATGCGGCAGGTCAGCCGCCGCGGTCGTCTCCAGCTTTTCCGAGATGCGATCTACGGAATCCGATGCGCTGCGCATGGCTTCCGCCGTATACCGCAGGCGCAAAATAACGTTTTTTCTAAGAGAATCACCCGGCAACCTGTCCCCGTGCGCGGTGAATAAATTGGAAAGCCGTCGGCTCTGCGGCAAAATCATGTATAAAATGGAAGCCGCGGCCACCTCCACCGCGCCGTAAAACACCTGCGAAGTGCTGTTCACCTGCAAGGATGCGATGCCGTTTGAAATGACGAACGCCACCGCCACGGCGAATTTGCCGAGTGGCGAGAACACACCGGCCATCAGCCCGCCGAGACCATATGCGCCCGATAAATACGAAAGCCCCGCCGTGGAGAGCCCCTGCACCGTGCCCGCCGCAATGCCCGCCACCGCGCCGCCCGCAAGCCCGCCGATGCGCGCGCAGACGAGTACCGTCAGCACGATGAGTACGCGCCCGACGGAAATGTGCGAGACGGTCACGTTTGAAAACGAGAGCAGCAAAACGCCGAGCGAGACGATAACAGCCGCCACGTCGCCGCTGTCAAACACGGCGGTCTCGCGGTGGGTCTCCAAAAGCTGCACGGTGCGGCGCAGAAAATACGCCGTGCCCGCCGCCAAAAACGACTCCGCAATGTACATGGCAAGCACATTTGAAAGCGAGCCGTTTAAAAACACCATGGCGATGCCCGTCGAAAGCAGCGGCAAAAACGCTGTGACCGGTGCGAAGACCGGGTGGTCGCGGATGGACTTTAACTCCGACAGCGACCAGCGGATGGCCCCCACGGCGAGCAAAGCCGCGATGTAGCGCGCGGGGATATCCACGGGCGACGGGAACAGGTAGCCCACCGCGCCGCCGAGGATGACCGCCCACATGGTCGAAAACGGCGCTGCCGCCGCGCCTGCCGCCGCAAACGGTGCGTATTTGCCAAAAACGAGCCCGCGCGCCGTTAAAAAGCCCGCAAGGCCGCCCGCCATCAGCCACACCGCCCTGCGCACATACGGCACGGTAAGGGCCGCGCTTATGCGGTCCCGCACTCTTAAAACTGCTTTTTCCTCCATTGTCTTTTCCGCCCTTTCCTGCACTTTGTCTTTTCTGTGCTACCATTATACGAAGCCTCGCCCGCAGGAAAACACGAAACAGGCAGGCGGGTTTTAGGATTGTTTTGTGAAAAGCACAAGGTTTCTGTCGCCGCGCCTTTCATGCGCATTTTCCTTGTCGGTTTCTCTTGCTTCCCACGTGGAAATTTACAGTTTTCCGGCTGTGCCGACTTGACAAACCGTAAAAAATGGCTTAGAATAGCGGTAATATCAAAACCGATGATTGGAAATAGTACCCGATGCAAAACGGCAAAGAGAGCCCCTTTCGGTGAGACGGGGTGCGGGCTGCGCGGCGAATGGCTCCATGAGGGCGGGCGGGAAAATCGCCCGACGTTTGGCCGCGTTAGAAGCCAAGCCGTAACTACGGCTGTAAAGCGGGCGTTTATGCGCCAATTTGGGTGGTACCGCAGGAATTTGACCTCTTGTCCCTTAGAGTTTGGGACAAGGGGTTTTACTTTTTGGGGTGCATCTGAAAAGTCAAAAACTTGTCTATTCCACAAATACGGACGGTTTCTGCGTTGAAAATCCTCGGCAGCCGGAAGGCTTCCTGCGGTTTTCGCCTTGAACCCGCCTCGTCTTTGCGAAATATCCTGCGTTTCCTTTGTTTTCAGATACACCCGTAAAAGCTTAAAAGTGCAAAATCAAATGAATCATAATAGAAAGGTGATGTTACGATGGAATACAAATTTTCAGACCGCGTGCTCACGTTAAAGCCCTCGGCAATCCGTGAAATCTTTAAATACGCCGCTGACCCGAGCTATGTTTCGCTTTCCGCCGGCAACCCTGCGCCGGAAGCGTTCCCGTCTAAACAGCTTGCCGCCATTTCCGCAAAGCTGATGGAAGAAGAGCCGATTTTGGCGCTCCAGTACAGCACAACGGAGGGCTATCCGCCGCTTTTACAGCATCTTAAGGCGTACATGAAGTCCTCCCGCAACATCGGTACCGAGGACGACGGCGTGCTCGTCACAAGCGGCGCACAGCAGATCATGGATCTGTTCACAAAATCCATCTTAAACGAAGGCGAAACCGTTATTTGTGAAGCGCCGAGCTTCATCGGCTCTTTAAACGACTTCCGTTCCTACAAAGCAAAGCTCGTCGGCATCCCGATGGACACGGACGGCATGAACATGGAAGCGCTGGAAAAGGCGCTCGAGACCGAAAAGAACGTGAAGTTCATCTATACGATCCCAAACTTTCAAAACCCCTCCGGCATCACGATGAGCCTTGAAAAGCGTCACCGCCTGTATGAGCTTGCCAAAGCGCACGACGTAATGATTCTCGAAGACAACCCCTACGGCGACCTTTACTATGAAGGCGAGCCGCTGCCGAGCATCAAGTCGTTTGATACGGACGGCATCGTCCTCTACGCCGGTTCGTTCTCTAAGGTCATCTCCCCCGGTATGCGCGTGGGCTACGCCATCGGCCCAAAGCCGGTTCTCGCCAAAATGACCGTCTGCAAGCAGGGGCAGGACGTGCACACGAATATCTGGTCGCAGGTTCTGTGCTACCGCTTCATGACGGAATATGACTTTGACGCGCACCTTGCGGGGCTTAGAAAAATCTACACGAAAAAGCGCGCTTTGCTCCTTGACCTCATGGAAAAGCACCTTGCGCCGTACATCACGTGGGACCCGTTCAACGGCGGTCTGTTCGCGTGGTGCCACCTGCCGAAGGGTGTTGACATGATGGAATTCGTACAGAAAGCGCTCGAAAAGAAGGTTTGCGTTGTGCCGGGCACCGCATTTTTGACGGATGAAAACGAGCCGTGCGACGCGTTCCGCATCAATTTCTCCACCCCGACCGATGAGCAGCTCACAAAGGGCATCACGCTGCTTGGCGAGACCATCCGCGAGATGGTGGAAAAATAAAGGATATCAGAGAGGAAAATCACCATGGAAAATACCGTAAACACCACACCCGAAACAAAAAAGAAGCGCGTTTTGAGCATGATTCAGCCGACGGGCATGTTCACGCTCGGCAACTACCTCGGCGCGCTGAAGAACTTCGTCGCGCTGCAGAACGACTATGAATGCGTGTACGCGCTTGCCGACCTGCACGCCATCACCGTGCGCCAGAACCCGGCGGAATTCCGCAAAAACACGCTTTCCGCCTACGCGATGATGCTCGCGCTCGGAATCGACCCGGAAAAGAGCATTTTCTTCATCCAGAGTCAGGTGCCGGAGCACGCACAGCTTGCATGGGTATTGAGTTGCTACACCCAGTTCGGCGAGCTCTCCCGCATGACGCAGTTTAAGGATAAATCCGCAAAGCACGCCGATAACGTAAACGCGGGGCTGTTCACTTACCCAAGCCTGATGGCGGCGGACATTCTGCTGTATAACGCCGATTACGTGCCGGTCGGTGCCGACCAGAAGCAGCACCTTGAGCTTTGCCGCAACATTGCGGAGCGCTTTAACGGGCTTTACTCCCCGACATTCGTCGTGCCGGAGGGCCTTATCCCGAAGACCGGTGCGCGCATCATGTCTTTGCAGGATCCGACGAAGAAGATGAGCAAATCCGATGAAAACACGGCGGGCTTTATCACGATGCTCGATACCCCGGCGGAGATCATGAAAAAGTTCAAACGCGCTGTCACGGACAGTGAAGCCCGCGTCTACTACGGCGAAAACAAAGCCGGCATCAATAACCTGATGGGCATTTACAGCTGCATTACAGGCAAAAGCTATGACGAGATCGAAAAGGAATTCGAGGGCCGCGGCTACGGTGATTTCAAGACCGCCGTGGGCGAAACCGTCGTCAAGGAGCTTGAGCCCATTCAGGCGCGCTATAACGAGCTCATCAAGGACAAGGCATACCTTGAAAAGTGCTACAGCGAGGCCGCGCCGCGTGCAGAGGCCATTGCGCGCCGTACTTTGCAAAAGGTCATGAAGAAAGTGGGGTATTTGCCGGTCGCACACTGAGCATACGGGAATTGACAATTTCTTTCTAAGCCAGTATAATGGACATGGAAATCGAAAAGCCGCAGCGGTCTGTTTCCGCGCGGCTTTTTTCTTGAGAAAATAAACGACCCTTTTTACAGAAAGGATGGATCCAATGGCAAAGCACATGGCCGGCAAGAATCAGCGCCCGTATTCTGCCGAAGACAGAGCGCGCCGCGCCGCAAAGGCTGACCCGCGCAGCGCGGCTTCCGAGCTGACGCCGGAAACGCTGTACGCAAAGCAATCGTCACAAAGCGAAAAGCGCGTCCCCTCCTCCATAGAAAATCTGCATTTTACCCCGAAGTCGCCGAAAAACGGTCCCGAGGGCTTTGAAGAAACACGCGAATATCCCGCACCGGCAGCGCCGCAACAAGAAGCGCCCCGCTCGGAGCGCCCCGCGCCTGCACCCGCTCCACGGCCGGAGCCGTATGAGGACGAAGACGACTACGAAGAGTACGAAGAATATGAGGAAGGCTACGACGATAAGCCGCGCCAAAAGCGCTCGCCCGTCGTGCCCATCGTCATCGTGATGATCGTTTTGGCCATCGGCATTTTGGGGTACATTGCGTACAGCCTCGGTGCGTTCGGCAAGCTCTTACCCGCTGCCGCCACACCTACGCCGGAGCCCACACCGGAAGCCGCCGCAACGGCAGAGCCGACACCTACTCCCACTGCAGAGCCGACCGCCACGCCGGAGCCGACACCGCCGCCGATCTATGACGACGGCACGGAGGGCTACATGTCCTCGGGCATTCTCATCTACAATAACAAGGGCTTTGAAATGTTCTACGGCAGCGACAGCATGGCGACCGCCTACGCCGAAACGCTGAATGACTGTGCAAGCCAGCTTTCCGGCACAAAGGTGTACAGCATGGTCATCCCGAATCACTCGGAATTCGGCGTGCCGGAGCGCGTGCGCAATTACTATGAGGAAGCTTCCCAGCGTGAGAACACCATGGCGGTCAACAATACGCTTTCCGCAAGCATCACCGCGGTGGATATTTACGATGCGCTGAACCTGCACAACAACGAAGACATTTATTTTGATACCGATACCCACTGGGCGCCGCTCGGCGCGTTTTATGCGTATGAAAAGTTCTGCGAAGCGGCAGGTGTAACGCCCACGACGCTCGACAGCTTCACGAAAACGTCCTCTGACTTCACGGGCTACCTTGCCTACGTTACGAGCGAAGACGTGCTGAACAACAACCCCGATACACTCGATCTCTACGACCCGAAGTACAACTACACATGCGAAATTTCGTATGACGGGCAGTATTTTGAGGAAACTGACAGCCTCAATAGCCACGACGAGAGCCTCGGCTACGCCATGTACCTGCACGGCGATATGGGCTGCGTGCGCATCACGAACCACGACCTTTCCACGGGCCGCAAGCTGCTTGTGGTGAAGGACTCCTACGGCAACGCCATGGGTCCGTTCCTCGGCGCAAGCTTTGACGAGGTACACGTGGCGGACTTCCGCTACTTTGAAGGCGACCTGCCGACCTACTGCACGGAGCACGGCATCACGGACGTGCTTTTCGCCGTCAACGAAATGGCCGTCAATACCGAGCAGCACCAGAATTCAATCCGCGCTCTGTTTGATTGAATCAGCGCCTCCGCACCCCGAAAAATCGCATAAAAATCGCACCGCACGCTCAAAAACGAGTGTGCGGTGCTTTTTTGTTTGAAGCGCTCCGTTAAATCCAAAATTCACCGCAAGAGCTCCGGGTTTTTTTCCAGAAACGCCTGCAAGCTGCCGTCTTCGTAGCGGTAACTCATCACAACGCCGCCGGTCTGCGTCTTTTCGCGCGCTTGTCCCATTGCGGCGCCGAAGTGATTTACCCATAAACCCACAAAACGCAAAGCCTGTACACATGCGCGCATAGAAAAACGGCACCGTTGCAAAACGCGGTGCCGTTTGCTTTTATTGGGTTAGATCGACTTATATTCGTCCAAAAGGCTTTGGGCGAGCTTGGAGTTGACGACGGCGAAATCGTCCGGGGATTTGTAATCGAGCGTGCGCAAAACCTCCTGCGACTGGCGGTACACGGCCATTTTGGTGCTCTGGTACACGGGCTCCTGACGACCCTTGACGAACAGCGCGAAACGCAGTTCCTCCTCCGTTGCGGCGCAGAAATAGGCGTGCACATTGCCGTCCAGATTTTTGCGCACCACGGTGACGATGGCGTTTTTCACAAGCTCCACGGCGGCATCATCGAGGCCGGCCTCGAAAATGAGGATTTTCTCCTTTAACTCCTGCGGGTTTTTCACGCTGCGCTTTTTCAGCGCGCGCACGGCGGGGATAGGCTCCGCGCCGGATACCGCGCCAGAGGGGCGCAGGCAGATCATAAACGCGTTCATCGGGTCATGGTAGATCATGGGGTACGCCATCTGCGCGGTGTAGCCGCAGTGGAGGCATTCCCAGTCAAACATGGATTCGCGCAGAATGTCGCGGCGCAGCTCGGGGTTTTCCTCCGCATTGACGCTTGTGTACATCTCTAATTTTTGCGTCTGGCCACAGGCGGGGCAGACAATATCTTTCTGTATCTTCGTAGACATCAAATTCACTCACTTTCTGCAAACGGAACCTGCCCCGGCGCAAAAGGTGGGCGTTTTTCCGCGCAAGGAATCAAGCGGGCCTCAGGTCCGCCTTTTAACGTTCATATTAAAGCGCATTATTCGTAGGGAACTTCTTCGCTTTCGTCTTTTTCGGGCTCAGTCGTTTCCGGCTGCTCGGCGGCAGATTCTGCCGCTTCCACGGCTTCGTCTACGGTACCGTCCGGCACGAATGCGGCTTCTTCGGCTTCCTTTTCCTCTTCCGGCGTGGGAGTGTACTCCTGCACGTCATCAAGGGTGATCTCCTCTTCTTCCGCTTCGCTGTCACCCTCACGGGTCAGGGCTTCCAGCTTCTCCACAGCGGCATCGATGCGCTTCTGGGCGGCTTCAATATCGATGCAGTACGGCTCCGTAACGGTGTTCTCTGCATCGCGCAGGTTGTGGTAGTAGTAGCGGCCGAGAGCGAGATAGGCGCGCTCCTCTGCCTTTTCCTCACAGCGGATAACGGTGCGCAGGCGATTCATGAGCGCAGTGCGGCGGTTCTTTTCCTCTACCACTTTCACAGCACTCTGTACGGCGCCGCCGGCGGTCTTAAATGCGGCCGAGATATTCTTCAAAAAGTTCATGGTAAAACTCCTTTTGGTCAAAACGCCAAGGCGTTCAGTTATTTCAAGTTTAAATACACCTTTATTATATATCAAAAAAGCGCAAAATAACAGCCCCAAAATGTAAATAATTCCATATAAATATGCAGAAAAGCGGACATCGCAGGACATTATAGGACATCGTAGGACATCTTTTGAACATTTGTTCCGTGTTCGATTGACATTTCGGAAATTTTTGTTTATGATGAGAGCTGACGAACACATGTTCTATTTCGAAACGAAAGGATCGTGACTGCAAGTGAACGATTACATTTCCTGGGGACAGGAGTATTTGGATGAGGCGGAGCGCATCAAACGGCGGCTGCTCGTCATCCGCGCCGAACGCGACTATGACATTGCAGGCGAGCAGGCCCAGCGTGTGCAGATGCTTTACACCATGTATTTGGAGTGTCTTGTAACAGGCCATGCGCTGCAAAAGCGCGGAAGGAGGGCGGTTTCGTGAGCGGATATAAGCCCCTTTCCGCCGGTGCACGGCGGGCGAAGCTACTCAGCCGCATCGGCGCAGAGACAAACAAAAATGAGCTTTTAGAAGCGCAGGTTTTGCTGCGGCGCGCCATCGGCAATGAGCTGACTGACCGCCAGCGCGACTGCGTGCAGCTTTACTACGGTGAGCAGCTGACAATGCAGGAGATTGCGGACGAGCTTCACCTGACGCGCGGCACGGTGTGCAAGCACCTGCAAAAGGCTTCGGCACGACTTTCGCACGTTTTGCAGTATTCTGCGCTCGGCATGCATGCGGAGCAAAGCCGCGACCGATAATCCCCTTGAAAAGCCTCTCCGATTGTGCTACTATTTGTACAGACAACTCAGCATAGATTACAGCAGATTTATCTGCGGAAAGGCTTATACTATGGATTTGATTCAAATTGACGAAAACGGGCTGCATCTCGTTTTTGAAAAGACGGAAGATTTCGGCTGCAAGCTGCTGCACTTCTCTGCGCTCCCCTTTGACGAGCGCAGTCTGCTGCACGTGCACGACCGCGAAACGGGCGGCTTGCGCCTGAACACCGAGCGATACAATCTCTTGGAAATTATGATCTCCGGGCAGAACCGACCGGGCGAGCGCCACGGCAACAAATACATTTCCACAAGCCCCGGCGACCGCATGAAGCTCGTCTATTTTGCGGACAAGCACAACGAGTTCGGCCGCAAGCTGGAAATCCACATGGAAGATAAGATCTGCGGCATTGAAACGATTTCGCACATGCAGTTTTATAACGGCGTTCAGGCTGTACGCTGCTGGACGGACGTGAAAAATGTCGGCACAGAGCCGCAGGGGCTGGAATACGTTTCCTCCTTTGCCCTCACCGGCATCGAAAAAGAGGGCATGCTTTCGACCGACGACAAAATGCGCGTCTGGTACCCGCACAACGGCTGGCAGCGCGAAATGCAGTGGGAAAGCTACACTTTCCCGCAACTGGGTCTCGCCCGCTGCCAGCCCGAGGAAATTCAGCGCTCCTCTAAGGTGATCGGTGCGACGAACATCGGCAACTGGTCTACAAAAGAATACCTGCCGATGGGTCTGCTTGAAAACACGGAAACGGGCTCCAATTTATTCTGGCAGATTGAGCACAACGGCTCGTGGCACTGGGAGATCAGCGACCAGATGGGTAACTTCTACATTCAGTTGAGCGGCCCGACGGAAACGGAATCGCACTGGTGGAAGAATTTGCAGCCGGGCGAAACATTCACGACAGTGCCGGTGTGCGTAGGCTCCACGCTCGGCAAATTTGATGACGCCATGGGCGAGCTGACGAAGTACCGCCGCATGATTCGCCGCAAAAATGCGGACAACGAGAAGCTGTGCGTCATTTTCAACGACTACATGAACTGCCTGTGGGGCAACCCGACAACGGCGAAAGAGCTGCCGCTCATCGACGCGGCACACAAGGCGGGCTGCGAATACTTCTGCGTGGACGCAGGCTGGTACGCGGACGGCTTCTGGTGGGACAACGTGGGCGAATGGCTGCCGAGTAAGGAACGTTTCCCAAACGGCCTTGAGGAAGTGATGGACTACATCCGCTCGAAGGGCATGATCCCGGGCGTGTGGCTCGAAATTGAAGTAATGGGCATTTGCTGCCCGAAGGCCGCGCGCGTGCACCCGGACTGGTTCTTCACACGCCACGGCAAAAAGGTGCACGACCGCAGCCGCTGGCAGCTCGATTTCCGCAACCCGGAAGTCGTGGAGCACGCAAATGAGGTCGTTGACCGCCTTGTGCGCGACTACCATGTGGGCTACATCAAGATGGATTACAACATTGAGCCGGGCATCGGCACGGAATTAAACGCCGACAGTGTGGGCGACGGTTTACTCGGGCACGAGCGCACATATCTCGCGTGGCTCGATTCCGTCTTTGCCCGCTACCCCGACCTTGTGATTGAAAACTGTTCCTCGGGCGGCATGCGCATCGACTACGCGATGCTCTCGCGCCACAGCATTCAGTCTACGAGCGACCAGGAGGACTACCTGCGCTATGCGTCCATTGCGGCGAACGCGCCCTCGGGTCTGACACCGGAGCAGAGCGCCATTTGGAGCTACCCGATGAAAGGCGGCGGACGCGAGGAAGCCGTATTTAATATGTGCAACGCGCTGATGCAGCGTATCCACCAGAGCGGTCATTTGGCGGAAATTCCCGAGGAGGACTTCACGCTCGTCAAGGAAGCGCTCGATTATTATAAAACAATCCGCGGCGACATCAAGCGCGCGCTGCCGTTCTGGCCGCTCGGTACGTCGCACTTTGCGGACACGTGGGTCTCGCTGGGCCTTAAAACCGCGCACAAAGCGTACATCACCGTATGGAGACGCGGCGCGCCGGACGGCCGCTGCACGCTGCCCGTGGATTTCCTGCGCGGCAACGAGCACGTAAATGTGCGCTGCGCATACCCCGCAAACCACAACACGAAATGCGCGTGGAACCCGGAAAAGGGCACGCTGACGGTAGATCTCCCCGCCCCCATCTGCGCCAGAATTTTTGAGCTGGAGTATTAAGCTTGCGGCTGAACCTGTACAGGACACCGTGCAAAATCCCGATGCAGACGAAGAAAGACATCTCGCGGAAGAAGCGCGGCGCAAGGCGAAGGAAGCGCAAAAGGAAGCCAAAGAAGCGCGGCAGCGCGTGGAGGAAGCGCAGCGCCGGGCGGAGCGTGCCGCACAGAAAATGGAAGATGCAATGAAGCGCGCCAAGCTTGCACAGGAGCAGTTAAAAAAAGCGCAGGCAGAGGCCGAAAAGCTCAAAAATCAGAACAAAAAGACGTAAAAATCGCCCGCAGGCACGAAAAACGGTTGCCTGCGGGCGATGGTTTTTGAATTTTACTTTTCGATGTCTTTTTCGACGTTCTGCGGAGCAGTGGGCGAAGAAGCGGGCTGCACGGGCATCTGCACAGAAGCCGCTGCGGGTGCCGAAACGGGTGCGTAGGCGCTGCGCATTTTGGCGGTGGTGACCATGTGCTTTGCGCCCTTTGCCATGGCGATGATGGTAGGCACGGCACCGATGACGGCGAAGAGATAGACCTGTGCAAGGCCGCCGAAGTAATCGCCGGAATCGACATAGCCTTCTTTGATAAGATCCATCATGGCGCGGAACGCGGTGAAGAAATCGGTCTCATAGAACTGCGCCGCGGTGATTGACCAATCGGCCTGATACGCAAGGAAGATCATCAGGAGCATCAAAGCGCAGGAAATGATGATGCCCGGTGTGCCGAGCTTTTTGCCGAGCACTTCGTAGCCCTTTAACGTGCAGATGGCCATGACAAGGCCGGAAACGGCGGCGACGTAGCCGAGCTGACCGATGATGACGATGACGACGGCGCCGATAAGCGAACCGATAAGCGCACCTACGATGCCGGGCAAAACCTGCTCCTGCTTCTGCATTTTTGTCTGGTTCTGCTGCGCGGCGGCTTCGCTGACCTGCCCGAAGCACGGTTCACACAAAAGGTACGCGTTGCCGGAGACGGTGTAGGCGTCTACGCCCTCCGGGCGACCGCAATGCTCGCAGCAATTTGTATACCCGTTTGTTCTGAGGAACGTGATGAGCGTATCAAGCGCACTGCGCAGGGCCTCTGCCATTTTATCGTTATTGCCGGAGAGCTTCACAAGGAAATTGACGCGGAAACGCTGCACGGTACAGCCGCTCAAAACCTTATTCATTTTCTCGAGCGGTTTGAAATCCGCGGGGTTCGGCGCCATGCCCATGCGCGAGACCGAAAGCGAAAGCATATAGTAGACGCGGTTGTTGGCGTTCGGCATAATGGTGACGGTATACCCCTGCACATTGCCGAAAACGCCCTCTGCGTTTGGGTCATACATAAGGCCGTTCACACCGGCCGCTGCCGCAAGCTTTGCCATTTGACTTTTGTTCATATCCCGATCCTCCAAATGTTGTTCTTTACCTGTATTCTACTATATTCGGGTTGGTTCGTCAATCGGGTGGCGCAGGAAGTTTTTGTTGCCGAACTCGCCGGAATGCACCTTAGTGGCGACGTTGCCGGGCAGCTTGCAATCGAGCTGCTTATACATTTCAATGACCTTTTCAGGGGTGACCGTTTTTGTGAAATAAACCTTGGGTTTCCCGAAAATTCCTCCTAAGAATTCGTTATGTGCGGGTGTGATTCCGCATACATTTCTATAACATATCGTAACATTAAAAGTTTGCTTTAAGTCAATATGCGTTTTGGCTAATTTTGTACTGGTCAATTTGGTGTGTTTACCGGATTTGCAAGCAGAATGTTCAAAAAGTCTTTTCTTTCGGAACTTTCTGCGTTAGAATAGATAAAAACGGAGCATGATGCAGGAAAGGAAGTATTTTGATGCAGAAACCGCTTGTCAGCGTGATTGTGCCGATCTACAACGCGCAGAACAATATTGTGCGCTGCGTGGAAAGCATTCGGCGGCAGACGTATGAAAATCTTGAAATTTTGCTTTTGAACGACGGCTCTAAGGACGTGAGCTACCCAGTGTGCGAAATGCTCTCGAAGGCGGACGCGCGCATCGTTTTGATCGATAAGGAAAACTCCGGCGTTTCGGCGACGCGGAACCTCGGCATGCGCATGGCGCGGGGTAAATATTTGCAGTTTGTGGACGCGGACGACACGTTGGAGCCGTTTGCGACAGAGCTGCTCGTACAGCGCGCGGAGGACAACAACGCCGACCTCGTCATTGCGGCGTATAACCGCATTGTGCCGTACAAGCCGAAAAAGGAAGCGAAGCTTGACCCGCTTTTGCCGAATAAAAAGAAGCAGCTGACGGAGCGGTTGGCGAAATTCCAGACGTTCGGCTTTCTGCCGATGGGCTTTATGACAAAGGAGGAATTCGCCTGCGGGCTGATGCAGGAGCCGGCAAGCTTTTACTACGGCGTGATGTGGAACAAGCTTTACCGCGCCGATTTGGTGCGCGCACACACGGACGTGCGGTGCAGCGAGGAAATGACGTGGAGCGAAGACCTGTATTTTAATTTGACGTACATACGCTATGCAGAACGGTTTTTTGCGCTGACCGCGCCAATCTACAACTACTACGACAACCCCGGCAGTGCGGTGCATCTGACGAAGGTGCGCACGGCGATTACGGCGCGCACGGCGCTTTTCAGCTACTACAAGGAATTATACGAGCAGCTTGGGCTGTACGAAGAAAACAAGCTGCAGATTTTCAAATACCTCATCTCCTCTTCGGAGGCGTGAGCGCGGAAAGGACGTTTAACATGGCATTCGTACTCGACCAAACAAAACCGAACCAGAAATATTTTGAGGCGATCTGCGGCATTCCGCACCCCTCAACCGAAGAAAAAGCCGTGAGCGACTATGTTTGCTCCATGGCGGAAAAGCTCGGTTTAGACTACGAGCAGGACAAATTTTGGAATGTCATCGTGCGCAAGTCGGCTTCCAAAGGGTACGAAGACGCGCCTGTCGTGATGCTGGAAGGGCACATGGACATGGTATGCGTGAAAACACCCGAGAGCACGCATGATTTTTCGCATGACCCCATTGAGATTTATGTGGACGACAAGGGCGACATCCGCGCGAAGGACACAACGCTCGGCGCGGACGACGGTTACGGCGTGGCGTACATGCTGGCCGTGATGGAGGAGGACTTCCCCCACCCGCCGCTGGAGCTCGTCTTTACGGTGCAGGAGGAAAACGGCTGCAACGGCGTGGACGCGCTGGACGCGGGCAAGCTGAAGTCCAGAAGAATGATCGGCCTTGACGTAATGGGCGAGACGGTGGAATACACAAGCTGCGTTTCCTGCTTTACGAGCGACCTGATGAAGCTTACAAAAACGTGCGAGACGGAGCCTGCAAAGGGCGCGGCGCTCATGCTGACGGTTTCCGGCGTGCAGCCGGTGCACTCCGGCGCAATGGTGCACCCGGAGCAGTTCAACGCGATTAAAATTACGGCGCGTTTGCTTAATACGCTTTCCGAAAACGGCGCGGCGTACCGACTTTCCACCATGGCGGGCGGCGAAGCGGAAAACTATGCGCCGGTGGAGACGAAAACGGTGATCCTCTGCGACGAGCCGGACACTGTGAAGGCGATTTTAAACGGCGAGCTTGAGAAGATCGACCGCGAATTGCAGGACGGCAAGCAGAATTTGACGCTTGAAATCCGCGATGCGGCGGCGAACGAGATGCTTTCGGATGCCGATACGCAGGCGATTGTCGATTTGATCTACCTGATGCCCTCGAACACGGTGGCAATCCGGACCGCGGGCGAGGAGATGACGGCGACGAACAACGTGGGCACGGTATCGTTAAACGGCGGCGCATTTGAACTGGTGATGTCCGACCGTGCGGCGAGCCGCAGCTTTAAAAACGGTGTGCTCGGACGCGTGAAGCGCTTGGCTAAACTCTGTGGCTTCACGCTTGAGACGAGCCTGCGCTATGACTCCTGGGAATACCAGCCGAACTCCTACATGCGCCGCATGACGGCCGACCTGATGAAAGAAGTGTACGGCCACAAGATGATGGAGACGGCGTGCCCGGGCGGACTTGAATGCTGCTCTTTACTGCCGCGCATGGAGGGGCTGGACATTGTGATGTTCGCGCCCATCGGCGAAAACTGCCACACGACAGACGAATATATGAATCTAAAATCGTTTGACCGCGTGTATGATTTCCTCAAAACGCTGCTTGGCAGGTTGAAATAAATATTTATAACTTGATATAAATATTAAAAAGCACGCCCCTTTCCGATGAATTTCGGGAAACGGCGTGCTTTACTTATCTGCGATCTATGGTGACAACGGTGCGATAATCGGGGTCGAGCTTTTGAATTTCGGCCTCTAACTTTTTGGTGATGACGGCGTCGCTGTCCTTCACCGCGAACGGCACGGCAGCGTCGAACACGATATTACTGTGCGTAACGCCCCAGATGACGCGGAAATCGTGAATAGTGACGGTGGGGTACAGCGCGGTGACGAGCGACTGCACTTTGCAGTGCAGCGCATCGGTGCGGGCATCGCCGACGATAACGGGGTCAAGGTGAATAACCATGTGGATACCGAGGTCACGGCTGAAATCGCGCTCGATGTTATCGATGAGATCGTGGCTGACGAGAATGTCATTTTTGGCATCGACCTCACAATGGGCAGAGGCAAAACAGCGGCCCACGCCGTAGTTGTGCACAGCAAGGTCATGCATGCCGATGATACCGGGGTACGAGAGCATTTTCTCGGTAATGGTCTGTACGAGCTCGCCCTCCGGCGCTTGGCCGAGGAGAGGATCTGCGGTGCTGATTGTAAGCTGTACGCCGGAGAACACGATGAACAGCGCAACCGCCGCGCCCATGTAGCCGTCCAAATTCACGCCGATGAGCATGGTGATGACGGCGCCGAGCAGCACGACGCTTGTGGCGATGACATCGTTGCGGCTGTCCTTAGACGTGGCTTCGACGGACTCGGATTTGATCATGCGGCCGACCTTGCGGTAAAAGAGGCACTGCCAGAGCTTTGCCAGAATGGAAATGACGAGCACAACGAGGGCGACGGGCGTGAGGGCGTTTTCCTCCGGCGTGAGGATTTTCTCAATGGACGACATGCCGAGCTGAAGCCCGAGGAAAATGACGATGAACGAGACGATGACGCCCGAAAGATACTCGATGCGCGCGTGGCCGAATGGGTGCTTTTCATCCGCCGGTTTACTTGCCATTTTAAAGCCGATGAGCGTGACAACGGACGAGCCGGAATCTGTGAGGTTGTTGACGGCATCGGCCGTGACGGAAACACTGTGAAAAACCGTGCCGACGATAATCTTCATTAAAAAAAGCAGAAAATTTGTGACGATACCGACGGCACCTGCCACGCGGCCGCATTTGTCGCGCACGGCAGGATCCTCGGTATTTTTATGATCGCGGACAAAGATCCGCAAAATGAGATCGGTCATAACGAAAATCTCCTTTTGGTTAGCGGCTGAAAACCCGCCAAATATGCAAGCAGAGCTTGAGGAAAGCTCCTCAAACTCTGCTTTTGGGTGATTTAATTTTGTAAATCGGCTTACTTCTGGTCAAAGAACTCGACGATTTCGCCGCAGGGACCGGTGCAGAACGCAATGCGCGCGGTGATGTCGGAAAGCTCTACATCTTTCGGTTCGATGGTGATCTCGTAGCCGGCTTCACGGACACGGGCGGCACAACCGTCGGTATCATCTGTTGCGAGCGCGAGATGGGCAAACTTGCCTTCCAGCGGCACATCGTTTTCTTCCGGGACGGGCAGCACTTCGATGCAGCTGTTGTCCCCGGTGGAGATCATCATGCAGGGGTATTTTTCGTCGCCCCACTGGCGCACGACCTTGAGGCCGAGCAGGTCGAGATAGAACGTTTTTGCTTTTTCAAACTGCGCATACGTCGGACGCAGTGCCACGTGGTGAATGCCTTTGATCAAGCTCATTTTGTTTTCCTCCCAAAAGTACATTTTATAAAGACAGGGTATCGAGACCGATACCCTGCTTGATTTGCAATTCTAAATTACTTTCTGTTGAAGATGGACATGATGTCGGAGAAGGTATCATCGTCGCTCTTCGCGGAAGTTGTGCTGCCGGTGCTCGGTGCAGACGGGTTGCCGAAAAGGTCTGCATCGCTGATAGCCGGGGCTGCGGGCTTCTGGGTCTTTTCGCCGTTCATGCCGTCGAAGCCGGTCGCGATAACGGTGACCATCATCTCGTCTTCCATCGTCTCGTCGAATGCAGCACCCCAAATGATGTTTGCATCCTCGCTTGCGCGCTCGGTGATGAGCTGAGACGCGACATCGATCTCGTCGAGGGCGATGTCCGGAGAGGACTTGATGTTGATGATGACGCCCTTAGCGCCTGCGATAGCGGTCTCAAGCAGCGGACTGGAGATAGCCGCAACAGCTGCCTGCTCTGCCTTGTCCTTGCCTGCCGCACGGCCGACACCCATGTGTGCATAGCCTGCATCCTGCATGATGGACTTGACATCCTCGAAGTCGAGGTTGACGATGCCCGGGATCTGGATGAGGTCGGAAATGCTCTGTACGCCCTGACGGAGAACGTCATCGGCGATGCTGAATGCGTTTGCAAGCGTAATGCGCTGCTCGCTGACGAGCTTCAGTCTTTCGTTCGGGATGACAACGAGGGAATCGACGTGCTTGCGCAGCTCTGCAATGCCCTTTTCTGCCTGATCCATACGGCGCTTGCCTTCAAAAGCGAACGGCTTTGTGACGATGCCGACGGTGAGGGCACCCATATCCTTTGCAATCTCTGCAACGACCGGTGCTGCACCTGTGCCGGTGCCGCCGCCCATACCGGCGGTGACGAAGACCATGTCTGCGCCCTTGAGGGTAGCTGCGATCAGCTCGCGGCTCTCCTCGGCAGCCTTTGCGCCAACCTCCGGCTTGGAGCCTGCGCCTCTGCCCTGTGTATTCTTTTCACCGATCTGCACGCGGGTCTTGGCCTGCGAGCGGGACAGTGCCTGACGGTCTGTATTCATGCAGACGAGCTCGACGTGCTGCACGCCGGCATCTGCCATGCGGTTTACGGCGTTTCCGCCGCCGCCGCCTACACCAACGACCTTAATGGTCTGGGGGGTCTCTTCAAGCATGTTATCAATTTCAAACGGCATTTTATGTTCCTCCTTGATTTGGTCTTTAACCGTTAACGATCCGCACGGATCCGGGATTTTCATTCATCACGCCGCCTCCGGATTCAAAACGGTTTTCTCTCGAGCTTCGATCAAATCCGCCGGATAGCGTCCCATAAAGGGCCATACCTTTACAGTTCTTTACAGTCTTTCAGCTTTACATAGCTTCATACACTATAATTTATCACTTTTCCCGCCAAAATTCAAGATGAAAGCGGCAAAAAAGTGGGCCTTTGCAAATATTTTTACTTTACAGCGGTTTTCGGGAAATCTATGGTACCGGGGCTGTTCAAATTACCCGAAAAACTTGTGAAAAACAGGGGAACGCTTCCAAATTTTACACGTTTTCGGCGTCGCCTGTGTTGTCACCGCTGTCGTCTGCTGCGGGGTCCGTGATGCCGTCGGTATCACCCGTTGGATTGGCAGTATCGCCGTTCTCCCCGTCGCCGTTTGCGGTGCTGTCTGAGCCGTCCGTGCGGCCTGCGGCATCACCGGGTGCGGGCGTGGCGGAGGCTGCGGTGCGGTCTTCCTCGTAAAACGCCTTATTTTTCTCCGGCACAACGGAAAGATCGATGGAGCCGACGGTCTCCTCGGTGATCTCGCCGCTCGTTTCCATTTGACGCAGCATCTCGAGGCCAAACGCCATTTTGTAGGACATGCCGTTCATGTTGCCGAAACGGAACGTGATGCGGTTATCATACGTCAGCGTAAGGTCGTAGGGGTTCGTCATGTTGATCTCCGTGACGTTCTGCGTCTCGTTTTTCGTCATCTGCTCCGCGATGGCGTTATAGACTTCTTTGACGGAATCATCGCCGAACGTGATCGTTTCGCTGGGCTTTGTGTTCGTGGGATTTGCCCCGAGCACCACAGTCGTGCCCTCGCACGGCTGTGAAGCGATCTCCAGCACCTTGCCGGAAGCACTTACATAGAGATAACCCGCGTCGCACGCGACGGAAAACGCCGTTTCGGCGGGGGTAATTTCAATTTCAATGGTGGAAGGGATATGCTTTACGATCTTTGCGCTTTCAATGTACGGGAAACGGTGCTCAAGCGCTTTTTCGCGGCTTTCCGTTTCCAGCAGCACGAGGTTATCGCCCTCGTTGATGCCGCACACGCGGCGGATATCGGCTTCATCGTAGCCGGCATCTGACGTAAATGTGACGTTGCCCACCTTGAAAAACACGAAGATGCACAAAAGAACCGCGCCGATGACGACGACGCTGAATGCGATTATATTGAACAGGAGCAGCGCCCTGCTTTTTTTCTTTCTCATTGCGAGCTTTTCCGCTGCGCTGCGTGGAGTACGCGCCATGTTCAGCCTCCGTTTTTCACGTTTTATCTCTTACTTTTCGCTCTATATTCGGTATACGTCTGCGCCGAGCGCCCTTAAATTCTCTTCAAAGTGCGCATAGCCGCGGTCGATGTACTGCGGGTGCATCACCTGTGTTTCGCCCTGCGCCGCAAGGCCTGCGATGACAAGCGCCGCGCCGCCGCGCAAATCCTCTGCCGAGACCGGCGCACCGGAAAGCTGCGGCACGCCCTCTATGACAGCCACCTTGCCCTCTAACTTGATCTTCGCGCCGAGCCGGTTGAGCTCACCGGCATGCTTATAGCGGCTTTCAAAAATGTTCTCTACAAAAATACTGGTGCCGTCCCCCACCGCCGCCATGGTCATGACGGGCGCCTGAGCATCCGTAGGGAAGCCGGGGTACGGCATGGTGCGCACGTGGCGCACGGGTTTTAATCTCTGCGGTGCGCGCAGTAATAATTCGCTGCCAGACTGCATCACGGCGCAGCCGGTGCTTTCAAACGCCGATAAAACCGGCAAAAGGTGCTCGCTGTTGACATCACGCAGAAGCACCGTACCGCCCGTGACGGCGGCCGCGGCCATGTATGTTGCGGCGGCGATGCGGTCCGGCATGACGGTGTATGTGCTGCCGTAAAGGTGCGGCACGCCTTCGATGACGATGCAGCTTTCGCCCGCGCCGTGAATGTGTGCGCCGCAGCGGTTTAAGTACCCGGCGAGATCCTCAATCTCCGGCTCACGCGCGGCGTTTGTGAGCACCGTTGTGCCCTTGGCGCGGGCAGCGGCGAGCAGCAGGTTTTCCGTTGCGCCGACGCTTGGGAACGCAAGCGAGACAAACCCGCCGCGCAACCCACCGGGCGCGGTGCACAACAGGCAGCCGTGCTCTTCGCGAATTTCTGCGCCGAGCTTGCGCAGCGCCTCCAAATGCAGATCGATGGGCCTTGGGCCGAGCTCGCACCCGCCGGGAAACGACAATCTTGCTTCGCCGCAGCGGGACAGAATCGCGCCCAAAAACACGATGGACGAGCGCATCTCCCGCATGAGGCTGTGGGGAATATCGCAGCGGGTCATGCCGTCCGCGCAGACCGTTAAGGTATCGCCCGTGTGGGTACAGCGGCATCCGAGCCGCCGCAAAATGGTGACCGCCGTGTGCACATCGGACAGTGCGGGACAGTTGTGCAGCACCGTTTCGCCCTCACAGAGGAGTGCCGCCGCAAGCAGCGGCAGCGTGCTGTTTTTCGCGCCCTGCACGGTGAGCTCGCCGCAAAGGCGATTGCCGCCGCGCACCAAAACCGCTTCCTGCCGGGCACAGCCCGTATGTTCCAGTTCATATTCTTCCATATACACACCCCGTATTCTGTAAGGCGGCAGAAAGCGCGCCTTTGGATACGGTCATAGTATGCAGCGGAAAAATTTTGGGGTATGTCCGCCTGAAATGCGTTTTACGGTTTACTTTTTTGCTTTTTCGCAAATGATGTTGTAAATGCGGTCATTTGCGTCCAGCACGGCCATGGCTTTCGCGTTTTTGCCGATCTCTTCGGCGCGGCCCGGCTCGGAAAGGATGGTGTTCACCGTTTCCCATAGCTTTTCACCGGTGAGGTCTTTTTCTTCGATCATCACGGCGGCATCGCGGTTCACGAGCGCCATGGCGTTATGGAACTGGTGATTTTCGGCAACGTTCGGGGACGGAATCAAAATGGAGCACTTGCCCGTGGCTTCGATCTCCGTTAAGGTGATGGCGCCGGCACGACCGATGACGAGGTCGGCGGCGGCGAGGCACTCCGGCATGTTGTCTATGTACTCGAGCATGCGAATCTGCGGATTTTCTTCTTCCTTTACACCCGCTGCGTGCACTTCGTCGAGGAATTTTTCATCGTGCTGGCCGTAGCCGTGGATGTGCTGATATTTCTTCTCTTTGGCGCTTTCACCGAGCATGTATGCCGCGGCTTTATTGAGCGCCGCTGCGCCGAGGCTGCCGCCGAACGACAGCACAAGCGGGCGATTGTCGAGATTCAGCGCCTTGCGGGCGGCTTCGCGCTCGGCCTGCAAAACGGAAACGCGCACGGGGTTGCCGGTGAAGACGCAGTTCTCTTTGCGGTCGAGGTACTTTTTCGCGTCCTCCACGGCGAGCATGACGCACTCCGCGTGCTTTGCAAGCGCTTTAGTCGTCATGCCGGGATAGGCGTTCTGCTCGTGGATGACGGTGGGAATGCCGAGCTTCTGTGCGGCGCGAATGACGGGGCCGCTGACGTAACCGCCGGTGCCGACGCAAATATCCGGCTTAAACGCCTTGATGATGCGCTCGGACTCGATAGACGAGGAGAACAGGCGGAACACGGTTTTGATGTTGCGGCGGATGTTCTTCGCCGTTAATTTACGTTGAAACCCCGAGATGCGGATGGTTTTGAAATCGAAGCCCGCTGCGGGCACAAGACGCTCTTCCATGCCGCCCTTGTTGCCGACGTACAGGATTTCGGCATCCGGCTGCTTGGAGCGCAGATAACCGGCCGCCGCAAGCGCCGGATTGATGTGGCCGGCGGTGCCGCCGCCTGCAAATAACACACGCATAATTGAATACCCCTTTTACATTTTTTCTGTATTGGAATGCCGCGAGACCGACAGCAGCACGCCCATTTCCGCAAGAAGCATGATGAGCGCCGTGCCGCCGAAGCTGAAGAACGGCAGGCTGATGCCGGTGTTCGGGATGGTGTTTGTGACAACGCAGATGTTGAGGATAGCCTGAACGCCGAACTGGAACGTGATGCCAAGCGCCAGCATGGTGCCGAAGCGGTCACGCGCATGCAGCGCGATATATACGCCGCGCCAGATGAAAAGCGCAAACAGGATAATGACAATAAGCGCGCCGATGAAGCCGAGCTCCTCGCACACTACGGCAAAAACGAAGTCGTTTTGCGGCTCCGGGATGTAGAGATACTTTTGTCTCGACTGTCCGATGCCGACGCCGAGCAGCTGCCCGGAGCCGATGGCGTAGAGTGACTGCACCGTCTGCCATGTATCGACGCCCTCCGGCGGGTTGAACGGATCAAGCCAGCCGTGGACACGGTCCATGGCGTAGGCAAATTTTGAGGAAAACAGCACGAGCGCGCCGATGGCGGCTGCCGCCGCGCCGCCGATGACGGCGAAATAGCGGAACTTTGTACCGCCGACGAACATCATGATAAACGCGATGAGGCAGATGATGATGGTGGCGGAAACGTGTTTTTCCGCGATGACGAGCACGCAGATGAGGCCCAAAATACCGAAAAACGGCAAAAAGCCGTAGCGGAAGGTTTTCATCCTTTCGCCGTACAGCGCGATGAGGTGCGCAAACATCAAGATGAGCGCGAACTTTGCAATCTCGGACGGCTGGAATTCGACGAAGCCGAGGTTCAGCCAGCGCACCGCGCCGCCTTTGTTCGGCGCTAATTTTGTGCCCTTAAAGACGAGCACCATCAAAAGCAAAAGAATGGAGACGGCGAAAACGGGCAGGTTCAGTTTATGCAGCTGGTGATAATCGAACGTGGAGATGGCAAGCATCAGCACAACACCGACCAAGGCGAACATACCCTGACGGAGAATGAAGTAATAGCTGTTTCCGTAGTAGTAATACGCGTAGGCATAGCTTGCGGAGAACATCATGACAAGTCCCACGGCAAGCAGCACAAGGATCAAAAACAGCATGGTCATATCAAGGCCGAGACCCAAAGTGAAAATTCTATATTTGATGCGCCCGCGCCGTTTGCCGCGCCTTGCGGCTTCGGATGCCGCCTCTTCTGCGGGCACGGCGGATAACCGGCGACTTGGGACCTGTTCAAGCCCGCGCGCCGTGGAACGTCTTGTCTGCGCCATTGCTGCAAACCTCCTTTTTTCAGTTGATTTCTATTTTATCCCATTTTCAGGCGTTTAGCAGCCGAACACCGCCAAAAGTACGCCGATGATACCGGCAAAAAGTGTAACGCCGCTGAACACGAAGCAAATCTTATTCTCGTTCCAGCCGCACATTTCAAAGTGGTGGTGGATCGGCGCCATTTTGAAAATGCGTTTGCCGTGCGAAATTTTAAAGTATGTAACCTGTAAGACAACAGAGAGAATCTCTACAATATAAATAATACCGATGAGGATGAGCAGAATCGGCATATCCACGCCGAACGCCAGCGCGCATACTGCGCCGCCGAGGAACAGCGAGCCTGTATCGCCCATGAAGACCTTAGCCGGGTTGGCGTTCCAGAACAGGAAGCCGATCATCGCACCGACGATGGCCGCCGCGTAAAGTGAAAGCCCCACGCGGTTTAAAAGCATCGCGATAACAGAGAAGACGAGTGCGACGACGAGCGTGACGGACGTATTGAGGCCGTCGATGCCGTCTGTGAAGTTCACGGCGTTGACCATGCCGACGATGAAGACAGCCGCCAGAATGTAGTAGAAGAAGCCGAGGTCAACGGAGCCAAGGAACGGGATAACCGTTTCGGTGGTGCCGCCCGCAAGTGCGACGGAAAGCAGGTAGGCGCCGACGATGATGAACTGCAAAATGAGCTTTTGAATCTCGGTGAGACCGAGGTTGCGATGCTTTTTGATGCTGATGTAATCATCTAAAAAACCGACGATACCAAAGCCCACCGCCATGAGCGCACCCGCCACGACCTTGACGAACATGAGCTGCGTTTCCGCGCCGCCGTTCAGCCACAAAAATGCGATGCAGATGACCGCCGCGACGGAGCTGCCGATGATGAACATGATGCCGCCCATGGTGGGCGTGCCCTGTTTATTTTTATGCCAGCTGGGGCCGACCTCTCGAATAGTCTGGCCAAATTTGATCTTGTGCAGAAACGGCACCATGAAGTAGCCGAGCAGCCCTGTGATGACCGCCGCAATGACGATTGCAAGGCAATACAGTACAATATCCATACGTTATGAACTTCCTTTCCTACCCTCTCAATGTATGTTTTTACTCTTCGCTGTTCGTTGAGGTGTTGCCCGCCGCTTCGACGCCGCCGGAGCTGACAAACGAAATGCGGATGACGGAGCCGCGCTTGACCTTGGTGCCCTCTGCGATATCCTGACTTTGTGCGTAGCCGGAATCGCCGTCGCCCACAACGAGCACCTGCACATCGGCAAGGCCCGCCAAGTAGCGGCAAGTATCGATATCATAGCCGATGAAGCTCGGTACCTCCACATACGTTTCGGGATCCGGCTCTTCGGTGTAAAGCGCGACCATGCCTTCCTTCGGGATAGATGCACCCGGAGACGGCACCTGCACCGTGACGAGCGCGTCGTCTTCGGCGTCGCCGACAACCGTGCCGCTGAAGCCCTGCTCTTCCAGATGGCTTTTCGCTTCTGCCATGGTCATGCCAATGACGTTCGGCGCGGTGGCGGAGAGATTTTCATATTCCGATTCCGTATACTGCGGGTCTACGCCGAGGTACGGGAGCACCTCTTCCATGATGGCGGCGAAGATCGGGCCGGCCTGCGTGCCGCCGGACGCGCCGCCGATCTGCGGCTCGTCGTAGAAGACGAGCAAGGCGTACTGCGGGTCATCCGCCGGGGCATAGCCGCCGTAGGAAACGACGTACTGCATGCCGCGGTCGCTGCCCTCTGCCAGATCCTGATAATACAGCGCGACTTTTTCGGACGTACCGGTCTTGCCCGCCACGCGGTAACCGGCGACATAACCGTTTTTGCCGCTTTCGCTTGTGGCGTTTTTCTGGAGAATAGCCGTCATGCGCTTGGAGACATCTTCGGAGATGACCTGACGCTTGTAGCTGGTATCGGTCGTTTTGACAATGTTGCCGTCGCTGTCCAGCATGCGGTCTACGACGTGCGGCTGCACAAGGTAACCGCCGTTTGCCACGGCAGCAATGGCCGTGATCATCTGAATCGGTGTGATGGAGAAGTTCTGTCCAAACGAAGACGTTGCAAGCTCGACGATATTGAGCTCGTCTTCGCTAAAATAAAGGCTGTCTGCTTCGCCGGGCAGGTCGATGCCCGTGCGCTGCGTAAAGCCGAAGGCTTCAAAGAAATTGAAGAACGTGTGGCGGCCCATTTTCTGACCCAGCCAGATCATGTACGGGTTGCAGGAATTGCAAATGCCGTCCACCAGCGTTTCCGTGCCGTGACCGGCGTGGTACCAACAGCTGATGGGGTCGATGGTGGGATCATCAAACACCCACTGACCGGTGCAGGTGTACGTGGAGTCTTCGGAGGCCACGCCGGATTCCATTGCCATGGAGCCCGTGACCATTTTGAAAACGGAGCCGGGGTAGTACGTATCGCTGACGGCTTTGTTTCGCCACTGCTTATTCTGTGCTTCGGCCCACATTTGATCGGTGAGCTCGTCGCGCAGTGCGGTGACATCGATGCGCTCGTAATCCGCAAGGGCTTTTTTCGCTTCCGCGCGCGCCTCGTCGGTCTCGGCGTTATCGATGGCAAGCTGTAAGGTGTTTAATTCCTGCTGCTCCTTTTCCTGCGCCTTTTGCAGCGCGTCTTCCACCTTTTCCGGGATGGCGTCCTCGGCCTCCTGCGAAATGGTGAATGGGTCGTTCGGGTCGTAGTCGCCCTTTGTGGAAAGCGCCAAAATGGCGCCGGTCTTGACGTTCATCAAAACGGCCGTGCCGCCCTCCAGCGCGCCGCAGGCCTCAAGGCCCGCCTGCAGATGCTTTTCTACGATGCTCTGTGCGGTCTCGTCGATCGTGAGCACAAGGTCGTAGCCGTCCTGTGCCTGCACGTATTGGTCATACTGGAACGGCATGTCATCGCCCTGTGCGTTCTTCGCGCTGACAAGGCGACCCGCCGTGCCGGAAAGCTCGCTGTCGTATTCCGTTTCAACGCCCGCAAGACCCTGGTTATCCGTGCCCGTGAAGCCGAGCACCGTAGAAGCCGTGGTGCCGTAGGGATAATAGCGCTTGTAGTCTTCCATCAGCGTGATGCCGCGGCCGATCTTTTCGTCCTTGATATACTGCACGATCTCATCGCGCACCTCGGTCTCCACCTTGCGCTTGACATAGACAAAGTAGCTGTTCTGCTGCGCTTTTTTTAAGACATCGTCGTAATCGAGCCCTAAAATTTCGGAAAGGCCCTTTGCAATCTTCACGTCGTCGCCTTCGTCGATGTAGTTCGGCTCCAAGGCGACCGTCCACACGCTGGCGCTCTGCGCCAAGACCTTTGTGCCCGTGGCGTCGTAAATGGTGCCGCGCGAGGGCGTAAGCTGCGTGGATTGCAAACTCTGGTCAACCGCATCGGTCTTTAAGGTTTCGCCGTTGACAAGCTGCAGGCGGACAAGGTTTGTGATAACGGCGCCAAACCCGAGCACCAGCACAAAGCCCACGATGACCATTGTGCGCTGCCAGACGCCGGAACGATTTGATTTTGCCATGTAAAAAATGCCGTCCTTTCTGCTGCGCCCTTCATTCGCAGCCAAAAGTTGCCGTATACCGAAAAATGAGAGTTAAGAATAAACTCTCAACTCTCCTCTCAAATTCCCCTCTGCCGGGGGCCGCATAACCCATTTGTATTCTTTCATGCCGCAAAATAGCAGCGTATCCGCAAAAAATTCGTATGTATAAAGGCTAAATCAGGAAAAGAGCGACTGCAAGACCTGCCAGATACGGTCCAACAGGTTCGGTGTCTTTTCGGCCTGCACTACGGTGCCCTCATCATCCTGCGTGAGGCTGATGTAGGAGGTCTGCCCGTCCGCTACCTTTTCCATGCCGAGCTTTTCGCGCGCGATCTGCTCGATCTCCTCCGTATTGAGCTTGGAGGCCGCCTGCATTTCGAGCTGAATGGCAATGCTTTTCTCCTGCGAAAGGCTCTCGTTCGCCGTGTTGATCTCATCGGTGAGCTCCGTGAGCTGCACCTGACTGAACACCACCGCACCGATGGCGCCGACGATGACCAGCACTACCGCAAGATTCATGAGCATTTTGACCGTATTTGCACTGTGTCTGTGACTGCGGCGCAGCTGTTTTTCATCCAGCTTCACCACATTGTTTTTCTGTTTTTGTTTTTGGGGCGCTTTCGGCTCCGGAAGCTTCGGTACCGCGCTGCCGTGATCTCTGCTGTCGAAAAGATCAAAATCGTATGCGTTTGATGTAGATGCCATGTTGTTTCCTCCTTTCGGAAACTTATCCCAACAAATTCAGCTGTATTCTCTCAGGGATATCCTAATCTTTCAAAATCTCACAGTTTTTCAATAACGCGCAGCCTTGCGCTGCGGGCGCGCGGGTTTTCGCGAAGCTCTTCCTCACTCGGCGCAAGACCCTTTTTGTAGATGAGCTTGCCCTTCGGCTTGTTGCCGCACACGCACACGGGGAAATCCTTCGGGCAGGTGCAACCCTCGCACCACTTGTTCATCTGCTGCTTGACGATGCGGTCTTCAAGCGAATGGAACGTGATGACGGAAAGCCTGCCGCCGGACTTTAACAGCCCGAACGCCGCCGCAAGACCTTTTTTGAGCGCGTCCAGCTCGCCGTTTACCGCAATGCGCAGCGCCTGAAACGTTCTTCTGGCCGGATGGCCCTCCGCGCGGCGCACCGCTGCCGGCACGCTTTCGCGGATGATCTCCGCAAGCTCTAATGTAGTTTCAATCGGTTTTTCTTCACGCGCTTTCACAATGCCCTTTGCAATGCGCACCGCGCTTTTATCTTCGCCGTAACGGCTGATGATCTCGGCCAATTCCTGCCAAGAGAGTGTGTTTACAAGGTCTGCGGCCGAGGTGCCGCTTTGGCTCATGCGCATATCGAGCGGGGCGTCGGCGTGGTAGGAAAAGCCGCGCTCTGCGGTATCGAGCTGATAGGACGAAACGCCGATATCGAGCAGCACACCGTCGACATTAACGATGCCGTGCTCTAACGCGATCTTGTCCATATCGCAGAAGTTACCCATGGCAACGACGGAGCCGGGATATTTACCGAACCGCTCTTTCACAACGGCAATGGCGTCCGGGTCGCGGTCGATGGAAAGCAACGTGCCCGTTGTCAGGCGCTGTAAAATCGCGCCGGAGTGGCCGCCGCCGCCCGCGGTGCCGTCTATATAGGTGCCTTCCGGGTCGATGTTCAAGGACTCGATGGTCTCTTTGAACAACACCGGTTTATGCTCAAAATGAATTTCACTCATGATATATTTGTCCGGCGGAACGGATGCGTTCCGGCAGACACTCCTCATTGAACTTTACCCGAAAAAAGCCGGGCTGATGAGCGCCAAGCGGGGCGAAAAGGCAATGAAAATCCAAAGCCCATGCGGTTTTCCGCAGGGTTTTCGCTGCTTGCACGTCCATTATACCTTATCCCACATAGAAAATCAACCCGCGGCAAAAAAATTTATGTTTACCATGTTCGATGAAAAAGCGCGGATTTCCGATATTTTTCTTGGGTTTTGTTCGTATATTTTCCGATTTTCGGCAAAATAGCGGTATGTTGAAAATTCTGTGCATTCTCATGCAAAAAAACTTTTGCAGTTTGTTCACATTCCCGGTTTTCGGGATACCCCTAATTGGGTCTCCCGCGCATCAACAGTCCACCGGACTATTGATGCTCCCGTCCTGCTTTTTGCGAACGCAACAGAATTTCGCTTTCTGCGGAAAGCGACTCAAGGCGCTGCCTTGAAAATCCGCAAGTTTTCTCAGAGAAAGCTTGACTAAAGACTTTAAACCGCCGTTTCCGTTCGCTCGTTTTGCTATGAAAAAACGGCAGCTCGCCCAACTGCCGCGAACTGCCGTTTAAAGCTCTTAAATTACTGCTGTGCGCTTGTGCCGTGGATGGACTGGCGGGTCTTTCTCAGCTCTGCAAGGCTTGCGCTCATCGCGTCGTCCGTGCGGCGGAGCAGGTCTTCCACATAGTCGTTGGAGGCCTTCTGCATGCTGCGGAACTTCTCCTGCGTCTGCGCCATGATGTCGTTTGCCTTTGCCTGTGCCTGGCGCACGATCTCTTCCTGGTTGACGAGTGCCTTTGCCTTCTCCTCTGCGACGCGCACGATGGTCTCCGCCTCGCGCTGTGCCTCGCTGATGATCTGGGCGCGGTCTGCAACAATGGCCTTTGCCTTGCGCACTTCGGACGGGATCGCCTCACGGATCTCATCTAAGATCTGTTTTGCGTCTTCGCTATCTATAAACGATTTACCGCCTGCAAAGGGAAGGTGCCAGCCTTTCTCCAGTACGTCGGTCAATTCATCAATCAAATCTTCTACGGTTGCCTGCGTGTTGCTCATAAAAAATCCATTCCTTTCGTATTTTTAGCCGCATTTAGTCTGCCGTGCGGCAAAGTCTCTGATTTATTTTCTCTAAAAGGCACTCGGGCACAAAATGGGAAATATCGCCGCCGAAGCCCGCAATCTGCTTGACCATGCTGGAGCTGAGGAACATGTGCTCGATGCTGGTCGGCAGGAACAGCGTTTCAAACTCCGGGTTCAGCTTTTTATTGGTGAGCGCCATCTGAAATTCATATTCAAAGTCGGAGATTGCGCGCAGACCCTTCACAATGGCAGCCGCATGCTTTTCGCTTGCGTAATCCGCCAAAAGACCGCGCACGCAGTCTACCTCTACATTTTCCATATCGGCCGTGACGGTGCGCAGCATTTCCATGCGCTCCTCCACCGTAAAGCTCGCGCGTTTATCCGGGTTTACCGGTACCGCGACGATGACTTTGTCGAAAATTTTGCACGCACGGGAGATGATGTCCATGTGTCCCAGCGTGACCGGGTCAAAGCTGCCCGGACAGATCCCTATTCTCATTGATATACCGCCCTTTTTGCGCTTACACCATGCTTTGATGGCGATACGCGGTCAACAAGATTTTTCCGTAACGGTAGTCGCGCACGCGCACGAATTCCCCCGCCGTCTCCGGCAGCTCTTCGTCCGTGGGGTGCTCGCAAATCACGATGCCGCCGCGGTTCATGTGCGGCGTGACCGCAAGGAGCGCCTTTGTGAGCGTGCCCGTGCGATACGGCGGGTCGAGAAACGCGATGTCGAAGGTCTCTGTGCAGCGCAGCAGATACGAAGCATACTCCGCGTTCATCACCTGCGCTTCGTTTTCAAACCCTGTGGTGTGGATGTTCTCCAGCACGACGCCGCAGGATGCCTTGGCGCTGTCTACGAACACAGCGCGCTTTGCGCCGCGGCTGAGCGCCTCGAGACCGATCTGGCCGGAGCCCGCAAACAGGTCGAGAAACACGCGGCCCTCCAGATCAAACTGCAAAATGTTGAAAAGCGCCTCTTTTACGCGGTCCGGCGTGGGACGCACAGCATCGCCCGGGAGCGTTTTCAATTTTCTGCCTCGGCGGGAACCGGTTATGATACGCACAGCCGAACACTCCTTTCTCTTTTGGAAGTCCGTGTCCGAAATCTAAAAAACATGTACGGACACACTTCAAGTTATTATCTCATTTGAATAGAAATATGTCAACCGTTTTTGCGCAGTTTTTGCAGAGAAACGTCGAAAAATACGCAGGAACAACGTTATTCCCCGTCGTTTTCTTCGCTGTGGAAATAACGGTAGACGGCGCGGGCGGCAGGGGCGTTCATGCCGGGCGTTTCCTCCAGCATTTCCTCCGTCGCCTCGCTGACGGCGCGTATGGTTGTAAAATGCTTCATCAGCGCTTTGGCGCGCGTTTCGCCGATGCCCGGAATGGACGTGAGCGTGGTGGAGATGGTCGCCTTTTTGCGCTGCTGGCGGTGGTAGCCGATGGCAAAGCGGTGCACCTCGTCCTGAATGCTCGACACCAGCGTGAACACCGCGCGCGTAGACTGAATGGCGATTTCGCCGCCGTCCTCCGTGATGGCGCGCGTGCGGTGCTTATCGTCCTTTACCATGCCGTATACCGGCACGTCGATGCCCATTTCGCGCAGAAGCGGACGTATGGCGCCCACGTGCCCTTTGCCGCCGTCGAGCAGAATGAGATCAGGCAGTCTGCCGAAGCCCTCGGGCTTATCGGCGGCGCGGTATTCTTCAAAACGGCGGCGGATGACCTCGCGCATGCTGCCGTAGTCGTCCTGTCCGACGACAGTCTTGATTTTAAACTTGCGATACGCGCTTTTCAGCGGGCGGCCGTTTTCAAACACGATCATACCCGCAACGTTCTCGCCGCCCGCAAGGTTTGAAATATCGTAGGATTCAATATATTCCGGCGTTTTGGGCAGGTTTAAGAGCTGGCGCAGTTCATCGAGCGCGGAGGTCTCACGGCCCGTGGCGCGGCCCATAGCCTGCGCAAGCGCTTCCGCGGCGTTCGTGCGGCACATTTCCACAAGCTGCTTCTGTTCGCCCTTTTGCGGAATGTGGAACTTCACGCGGCGCTCCGCCTTTTTCGTCAGCCATTCTTCAAGGACGCCGTCGTCGTTGACGGGGCCGTCTATCGTGATGACGGGCGGGATCTTATCGCGCATCGAATAATATTGCATGACAAATTCGCTGCGGATCTGCTCCGGCTCATCGTCGGCGTTTAATAAAAACGATTCGCGGTCATACAGTCTGCCGCCCGCAAAGCGGAACACCTGAATACTCACCTTTTCGCCGCCGAGCACGAGCGCGATGACGTCCTGTTCCGGCACGCGGCTTGCGACAACCTTTTGGCGCTCTTTCAGCTTGTTGATGGCCGTAATGCGGTCACGGATGCGCGCGGCAAGCTCAAAATCGAGATTTTCAGCCGCCTCGTTCATTTTCTCCGTCAGCGTGCGCACGGAATCGCTTGTGCCGCCGCGGATGAAATCGAGCGCCTCCTGCACGGCCTCGTTGTATTCCTTTTGGCTCACGTGCCCGCGGCACGGAGCACAGCACTGCTTGATGTAGTAGTTGAGGCACGGACGGCCGCGGCCGATCTCCTGCGGGAATTTGCGCGTGCAGGACGGCAGACGGAAAATCTTCCGCGCCTCCTCCACGGTGTCCTTGATTGTCCACGCGGAAAGGTACGGGCCGATATACTTTGCGCCGTCATTCAGGACCTGCTTCGTCTCCGAAATGCGCGGCCAGTCGCCCGCTGTCACCTTAATATAACTGTACCCCTTATCGTCCTTTAAGAGGATGTTGTACTTCGGCTGGTGCTGCTTGATTAAACTGCTTTCCAAAATGAGCGCTTCAAACTCGCTGTCCGTCAGAATATACTCGAAATACTCGACATTCGAGACCATGCGGCGCACCTTTTCATTATGGTTTTTATCCGAGCCGAAATACTGGCTGACACGGTTTTTAAGCGCCTTCGCCTTGCCGATGTAGATGATGGTATCATCGCGGCTGTGCATGATGTACACGCCCGGGTGAAGCGGCAGCTTCATCGCCTTTTTGCGCAGCTCTTTGATATGCGCCATTTTTTCTTCCGTAAGCTGTACCATGCGCACCTCCATGCAGCTCAGTCACTAAGCGACTGAGAAAGAAGAAACGCCTACCGGAAATGCTCCGATAGGCGCCGTTTTGACAAGCTGAAATTATTCGGCAAAGCCGGATTCAACAAGAGCCACGAGGCTGTCAACAGCTTCCTGCTCGTCGGAACCATCAGCGATGATGTCGATCGACGTACCGCCGACGATGCCCAGAGACAGAACGCCCAGCAGGCTCTTTGCGTTTACGCGGCGCTCATCCTTCTCAACCCAGATGGAAGACTTAAACTCGTTTGCCTTCTGGATGAAGAAAGTTGCCGGTCTTGCATGGAGACCAACCTGATTCTGAACCAAAACGTCCTTCTTAACACACATTGCGATTCACTCTCCTGTAAGTAATACATTACATACTCTGAATGTCAAACATGATTCTAAAGCTCAAAATGCTTCAATATAAGTTATTATAGCATAATTTGTCCCCCCGTCAAGCGGGGTACCCCATTTTTGGATATATGCCCGTGGCATATCGCTATGAAACTATCCGTGTTTGTGCATTTTGCTCTGCTTGTTGAAAACATTTCGTAAAATCAGTTCGCCACAGAGGGTTAAACATTCCCAAAATCCGCTTATTTTCTGCCGAAAGCGCGCTTTTCTTCCGCAGTCAGCTCAGCTTTTTCAAAGAGGTCCGGGCGGGCTTTCTGCGTGACCTTCAAAGATTGTTCGCGCCGCCATTTTTTGATTTTTTCGTGGTGGCCGTTTAAAAGCACCTGCGGCACCTCTCTGCCGCGCCAAGCAGAGGGACGGGTATACTGCGGATATTCCAAAAGCCCGTCATAATGGCTTTCTTCCTCAAAGCACACGTCTTCGGAAAGCACGCCGGGCAGCATGCGCGCCACGGCATCGGTGAGGATTACGGCGGGCAGCTCGCCGCCCGTCAGGACAAAATCGCCGATGGAGATTTCTTCCACGTCGTATTCCTCCAAAACGCGCTCATCCACACCCTCATAATGCCCGCAAAGCACGATGATATTCTCGTTTTTGGCGAGCTCCTTCACTTTTTCCTGGTCTAAGACCCGTCCGCGGGGGGACATATACACAATATGCGGGCGCACGGCGGTTTGTTCGATGATCTCGTCAAACGCCTTCGCTATGGGCTGCGCCATCAAAAGCATGCCCTTTCCGCCGCCGAACGTGCAGTCGTCCACGCGCTTGTGCACGCCCTCACCATGGTCGCGCAGCTGGTGACAGCACACCTGCAAATACCCGCGTGCGCGCGCACGGCCGATGATGCTCTCGTTCAAAATATTCTCGCACATTTCGGGGAAAAGCGTCACAATATCAATCCGCATCCGCTGCCTCCCCGGCGTTTACGGGCACGGTCTCCGCGCCGTCGCCGAAAATACCCGGAATGGGCTTTACAAACAGCTTTCCGCTTTCAATGTCCGTCTTCGCGATCATGGCGTCCACGGCGGGGAACAGAAATTCCTCGCCCGCGCCGTTTACAATGCGGTACACGTTGTTCGCACCGGTCTCGAAAACGTCCTGCACCGTGCCGTATTCCGCGCCCGTTGCGTCATCGATGACATGAAGGCCGATGAGATCTTCCACGAAGTAGCGGTTTTTCGGCAGGCGCACGTCGTTTCGGTCAAGATATAGAATTTTGCCCCTGTACAGGTCGGCCTGTGTGGCGCTTTCCACGCCCTTTAAGCGCACCAGCAAAAGGCTTTTGTGTACGCGGGAAGATAGGAGCCCGGCATCCGTTTTGCCGCCGTCAAAATACAGGGTCTTCACTTTTTTCAGAAAATCGGCGGAATCGCACCACGGTTCCACGCGCATTTCGCCGCGTACACCGTGCGTACCCACGATCCTTCCCGCTTCCAGAAATTGTTTTTTCATGTGTTTTCCTCGGCTCTGCCGCAGCGAAAGCCTTCCTCTCTTTTAATATAAAAAGGACGCACGAAGCCCGTGCGTCCCTCTTTCGATCAATCGATCTCAACAACGACCTTTTCGCTGCTGCGTGTTGCTGCGGCACGCATAACAACGCGAATCGCTTTCGCAATGCGGCCCTGCTTGCCGATTACTCTGCCCATGTCCTCTTCCGCAACGTGAAGATGATAGACGACGGAACCGTCTTCCTTGGGCTCATCGAGTGTAACGGAAACCTCTTCCGGCTTTTCAACAAGACCCTGCGCGATGATTTTCAGTAATTCCTGCATAAGATTGTTCCTTTCTCAAACGAGAAGACGGGCAATCAGATAACACCGTGCTTCTTGAACAGTGCCTTAACGGTATCGGTCGGCTGTGCGCCCTTTTCCATCCAAGCCTTTGCCTTTTCCGGATCAACCTTTACAACGCTCGGCTCTTCCATCGGGTTGTAGTAGCCGATTTCCTCAATGAAACGGCCGTCTCTCGGGTAACGGGAATCTGCAACAACGATGCGGTAGAAAGGAGCCTTCTTAGCACCCATTCTGCGAAGTCTGATCTTAACCATGGTAATTTCCTCCATATTATAAAAAATAAGTTTTATCTATTAACCAACGATTCGTCGGCAATATTTACAATTCAAATATACATCTTGCGTAAGAAACAAATGAAATTCGTTTCTTTATCGCATTTACATCGGGAAGCCGCCCATGCCACCCATATCCGGGCCGCCGAAACCGCCCATGCCGCCCATACGCGCCATCATTTTCTTGCCCTTTTTGCCGCCGAACTGCTTCATCAGCTTCTGCATCTGTTTGAGCTGGTTGCAAAGGCGGTTGACGTCTTCCACCTTCATGCCGCAGCCTGCCGCGATGCGGCGCTTGCGGGAAGCCTGCAAAAGCTCCGGCTTTGCGCGTTCTTCGGGGGTCATGGAAAGGATGATCGCCGCGTTGCGGTCCATAATGCGGTCGTCAATGTCCATTTCATCGAGCTTCGAGCTGTTGATGCCTGGCAATTTCGAGAGGATGCCCTTTAACGGGCCCATCTTCTTCACCTGCCGGAACTGCTCCAAGAGGTCGTTGAAGTCCATCTTATTCTGCATCATGCGCTCTGCGGTGCGCGCCGCGGACTTTTCGTCGATTTTCGCCTGTGCGTCTTCGATGAGGGACAGCACGTCGCCCATGCCGAGGATACGGCTTGCCATACGGTCGGGGTGGAAAACCTCGAGGTCGTCAATCTTTTCGCCCGTGCCGGCGAACTTGATGGGCTTGCCGGTGATGGCCTTAACGGAAAGTGCCGCACCGCCGCGGGTATCGCCGTCGAGCTTTGTTAAAATCACGCCCGTGATGTCGAGCAAATCATCAAACGACTTTGCGACGTTCACGGCCTCCTGGCCGGTCATGGCGTCCACCACGAGCAGAATGTCCGTGGGGTTCACCGCTTCTTTTATATTTTTCAGCTCATTCATGAGCGCTTCATCGATCTGCAGACGGCCTGCGGTATCGATGATGACGTAATCGTTGCCGTAGTCGCGCGCGTGGCGAACAGCCGCCTGCGCGATCTTCACCGGGTCTTCGGTGCCCATCTCAAAGACGGGTACGCCGGCCTGTGCGCCCACGACCTGTAACTGCTTGATTGCCGCCGGGCGGTAAATATCGCCTGCAACGAGCAACGGACGGCTGCCGCGGCTTTTCAGCATTTTCGCAAGCTTTGCGCTGTGCGTCGTTTTACCGGCACCCTGCAAGCCGCACATCATGATGACAGCCGGCGGGTGCGCGGGCATTTTCAGCCGCTCTTCGCTGCCGCCCATCAAAGCCGTCAGCTCTTCGTTGACGATCTTGATGACCATCTGCGCGGGGGTGAGGCTTTCCATAACGTCCTCGCCCACGGCGCGTTCCGTAATGCGCGCGGTAAAGTCCTTTGCGACCTTGTAGTTGACGTCGGCTTCGAGAAGCGCCAAACGCACCTCGCGCATGGCCTCCTTAACGTCGCTTTCCGTCAGCTTGCCTTTGCTTTTTAACTTTTTAAACGCGTTGCCGAGCTTATCGGCAAGACCTTCAAACGCCATGTAAAAATCCTTTCAGAGCCGCGCCGCTCAGTCCGTCAGCTTCTTTGCGGAGCGCAAAATGCTCTCCACGTTCTGCCGAATGACCGGGTCGCCGCCGTTCTTTTCGTTTTCCGCTTCGATCTGTAACGCGTGGTCGCAGATCTGCGTCAGTTCTTCCTGCACGCTGCGGAAGCGCTTTGCAAGACCCAGCCGTTCTTCCATTTCAAGAAGCTGCTGTTCGGCGCGCTTGATGCCGTCGCGCACGCCCTGCCGCGTGATGCCCTTCTCCTCTGCAATCTCCGCTAAAGAAAGGTCTTCGTTATAATAGCATTCCACGACCTCGCGCTGCTTTTCGGTGAGCATGTCGCCGTAAAAATCCAGCAGGAACGTGATGCGCAGATCCTTTGCCATAGTTCGCTCCGTTTCCGGGCGTTTTCAATTTTAAGCGCCCTGCTGTAAAGTTTTTTTCTTTACAGCTTTTGTATTATACAATAGCCGCCTTGCTTTGTCAAGCATTTTCGCCGTAAAAATGCGCCCGTTTTCGGCACTTTGCGCCGCAATGCTATACGCCTGCGGCGTATGGTTTGGCTTCACTGTGCTATTTGGCTTGCGCCTGATGTTATCGCTCTGCGGGCAATTTTGCGCACGACATACATCACCAAAAACAAAGCCCACGATTTTTGCATAACGTATGCTTTACAAACCCAGTTTTGCATGGTATATTTATTCGTATAGCGCAAACGGGTGTATTTTTGCAAGCTCACTCGTCTGTGCTTGCATTCAGTTCCGTTCGGCGGAGATTTTCTCTGTGCGGCGGGATACGGAAGGAAGCGAAATTTTGATTTACTTTAACTGTGATTACACCGAAGGCTGCCACCCGAACATTTTAAAGCGCCTTTGTGAAACGAATATGATGCAGACTGTCGGCTACGGCGAGGACGAAATTTGCGATTTGGCGCGCGCGAAGATCCGCAAAGCATGCGGTCGCGAGGACGTGGACGTGCATTTTCTCGTCGGCGGCACGCAGACAAATGCCACCGTTATTGCAGCGATTCTTCGCCCGCACCAGGGTGCGCTGAGTGCGGACACCGGACACATCAACGTGCACGAGACCGGCGCGGTGGAAGCAACAGGTCACAAAGTGCTGCCCCTGTCCTCCACCCCGGACGGCAAGATCACCGCAGAACAGGTGGAAAACGCCTATCTGGCGCACGTGAACGATGCCTCGTTTGAGCACATGGTGCAGCCGAAGCTCGTTTACATCTCCCTGCCCACGGAAAACGGCGGGTTATATTCCAAAGCGGAGCTGACCGCCCTGCACGATGTCTGCACGCGCTGCGGGCTGTACCTCTTTATTGACGGCGCACGTCTCGGCTACGGCCTGACGGCTCCCGAAAATGACGTGACGCTCGCGGATCTCTGCGCGCTTTCCGATGTCTTCTACATCGGCGGCACGAAGGTCGGTGCTTTGTTCGGCGAAGCGGTCGTAATCACGAACCCGGCGCTCAAAACGGATTTCCGCTACCACATCAAGCAGCGCGGCGGCATGCTGGCTAAGGGCCGTCTGCTTGGTATTCAGTTTGACGAGCTTTTCACGGACGATCTTTATTTCAAGATCAGCGAAAAAGCCGTGCGGCAGGCAAAGCGCATTGCAAAAGCGTGCGAAGACGCGGGCTGCGCGTTCTTTGCCCCCTCGCCGACGAACCAGCAGTTCCCCATTTTCCCGGATACTGCGCTCGAAAAGCTCGCGGAAAAGTATAAGTATTCCTATTGGGCGCGCGTGGACGAAACACACAGCGCCGTCCGCCTTTGTACAAGCTGGGCGACGACGGACGAAAACGTGGACGCACTCTGCAAAGACATTGCGTCCATCATGGCAGAATAACGCGGACTGCGGCTTTCTGCCCCGTTTAGAGGAGGAAAACCCGTATGAAGTTATTTGAAGAACTCACCCAGCTGCACGGCGTCAGCGGCTACGAGACCGCCGTTGCAGACTATATTAAAGAAAAGTTAGCCCCGCTTGCTGACGACATTACCACCGACCCAAACGGCAGCGTCATCGCCTATTTTAAGGGCACGGGCGAGCACAAAAAGCGCATAGAGCTTGCCGCCCACACCGATGAGATCGGCTTTCAGGTCATTAAAATTGAGGAAGACGGCCGCATTATGTTTAAGGAGCTCGGCTGCTGCTGGACGTTTACAACGTACCAGAGCCGCGTCCGCTTCCGCAACGGCGTGGTTGGCGTGGTCGCAAGCCGCATCCCGCCGGAAAAGCTGAGCGCCGGCGGCTATAAGCGCTATACCGATTGCTACATCGACATCGGTCTGCACAGCAAGGAAGAAGTTTTAAAATACGTTGATGTCGGCGACGTTGCATGCTATGAGGGCCCGTACACGGAGCTTGCGCCGGGCTACATCACCGCAAAGGCCATCGACGACCGCGTCGGCTGCTATATGCTGCTGGCGGCGATGATGAACGTGAAAAAGCCGAAGAACGACATCTACCTCGCGTTCACCGTGCAGGAGGAGGTCGGCACGCGCGGCGGGCAGGTCACGGCGCAGCGTATTCAGCCGGACATCGGCGTCGCGGTGGACGTCACCCCGTGCCACGACCGCCCGGGCGATTTGGAGGGCAGCAACGCGCTCGACCACGGCGTCGCCATCAAAATCTCCGACACCGGTTCCATCAGCGACGAAGGCCTTGTGAATAAATCCATCGCGCTGTGCAAAGAACACAACGTCCCGTACCAGAAAGACGTCATCTATGTCGGCGGCACGGACGCAGGCGCCATGACGCTCGTCGGCGGCGGCATCAAAACGATTGGCTTCTCGGTCGTCACCCGCTACACCCACGGCCCGAACGCCATCGTGAGCCAAAAGGACATCGAAGCGACGGTCAAAATGCTCGAGCTCTTCATGAACGCTGATTTCGAGTAAATTTAAAAGCACATAAAATCAGCGGCGCACAGAGTTTTCACACCCTGTGCGCCGATTGTTTTGTCTTAATATCCTGCTTCCAGCTTCGGCACCGCAACAGGCTTACCGGGGTCGCTGAAATCCCAGTGCATTTCGTGGCGCTCGAAGTAGCCGATGACCTTACCCTCGTCGTCGCGTGCGGTCACAAAAAATCACCTCACACCTCATACGGATGCGTTCAAACTCGATTTTAAAACCTCCGTATTCAGTTCTTTGAATTCCATCATTCTTCCTCCTCATACTCCACGTCCGGGCGAGTGATGGCGATCGGCACGCCGTTCACCTGCACGCCCGCGCCGGCGGGAATGAGGATGTACGGTGCACCGTCAATGTAGCGCGTCTCGATCCACTCGCTGTACTCGGGGTCGACGCGAATTTGCACCTCCGGCGTTTTGATCTCGAATTTCTTCGTCTCCACAAGGTTGCGCGGGCTGAGTGCCGCGTCCGCGCCGAACTGCTCCGCGCAGGCTTCCTCAAACTTTTCGGCTTTCTCGCCCGGCACGCCGCAAGCGGTCAGCATCGTTTTCATCGTACGTCCCGTAATGGTCAGCGGCTCCGGGTCCTTGCTCGCCTTGTGCTCCTCAATCATCCCGCAAAGGCGGCTGTGCACGGTCTGTACGACGTCTAAACTGCACGCGTCATTTAAGGCATCGCCCAAAATCGTGCCAAACGTCGTTTTCTGCTCCTCTGCGGGCATGGGCGCTTCGCGGTTGAACACCGCATCTATAAATTCATCGTAGCTTTCCGAAGCGCTGCGGCAGTAGTACATGGCGCTGTAAATATCGGCGCTGCGGTCGGTGAACGACGGGAACAAAAAGCCCAGCTGCGGCGCGGAAACAATCCAATCGATGTCGCGGTTGTGGAACGTATTTTCCGGCACGTCGTACCCCAAAACGGGCTTTGTCTGCTTCACGGGGCAGACGGTACACAGAACGTAATTATAGATATTCTCCGAGGCGTCCTCCAGCGTTTCGCCGTCCTTTGCGCGGTACGGCACGTCGTATGTATCGTTCGCGAGCAAAATGAGATACGTACCCTCGGGTCTGTATGATGCGATGACCTTCTCAAAAAACATCCGTACGGCTTCTTCATCGGTAAGCTTTGAGTCGCGCAGCGCCATCAGCAGCCGGTGCTCATCGCTGTCAACGACCTGCGCAGTCGTAAACGGCATTTCGATGAGATTTTTGCCGAGCGTGCCGGAAAGCGTGCGGCGCAGCACGGAAAGCATATTTTCACATTCCTCCTGCGGCAGCAGGGAGAGCGGCTGGTCGAATTGCGAGACGATTTCCTGCTTTTCGTTGACGTAGCACCCGCGCACATGGGTGATATTGCTTTTATCCGCCCTGAATCGGCGGCGAATTTCCGAGATTTCTTTTTCGTTCATTTTGATATCCTCTTATTCTAAAGTCTAAAGAGTTTCGAGCTCTGCAGAGCTCGACCAAGGGCGCTGCCCTTGGATTCCGCCGCCTTTGAAAAGGCGGGCGAAACTTTTAACCGCCGTTGCCGCGGGCTGTGCAAAACTTTGCTATATCATTTTACCCGTTTGGTGCACACCTGTCAATTCACTTCTCCGTCCCAAAACCGTTGCGCGCGCCCAAAATCTGCGGTAAAATGATTTTATAATTTTGAATTTTCTCCGAAAGGATTCTTAGTATGTCCACCTCACAACCTACCCCTGTCCGCGGGCGGTTCGCGCCCAGCCCCTCGGGGCGCATGCACCTTGGCAACCTCTGCTGCGCGCTTCTTGCGTGGCTTTCCGTACGCAGCCAAAACGGCGAGATGCTCCTGCGCATCGAAGACCTCGACCCCGACCGCTGCACACGCGAAAAAGCCGAGCTTTTAATGGACGATCTAACATGGCTCGGCCTCACTTGGGACGAAGGCCCCGGCCATGAGCGCACCCACGCCCCCTACTGCCAAAGCGCACGCCGCGAGCTATACGAATCGGCGTTAAGTGAACTCCGCGCCAAAAACGATGTTTACCCATGCTTTTGCACCCGCGCAGAGCTGCACGCGGTCTCCGCGCCCCATGCGGGCGATGGCACGTTCCGCTACCCCGGTTTATGCCGAAATTTGACGCCCGCCGAAGCCGAAGAAAAAAGCCGCACGCGCCGCCCAAGCTTGCGTTTTTGCGCACCGGATAAATCCGTTACATTTGAAGATCTATACTGCGGCCCGCAAAATATAAATGTTCAGTCCACGTTCGGCGATTTCATTGTGCGCCGCAGCGACGGCGTGCACGCGTACCAGCTCGCCGTCACCGTAGACGATGCTTTAATGGGCGTGACGGAAGTCGTCCGCGGGCGTGACTTGCTCCCTTCCACCGGCTGCCAAATTCAGCTCTTTCACGCACTCGGCCACACACCGCCGCACTACGGACACATTCCGCTGCTCGTCAATCGCGACGGCCGCCGTTTAAGTAAGCGCGAGCGCGACCTCGACATCGGCGTTCTGCGCACGCGTTTCACGCCCGAACAACTCCTCGGCCGCATGGCAAATTTACTTGGTTTCCTCGACCGCCCGGAAAAAATCACCTTAACAGAGCTCATCCCGGTCTACAAAGCGTGGTATGAAACCGCCGACACGCCGAAATTTCCGAAAAATTGCGTTGTTCCCGACAATTTCGCCATAAAATAGCCCGCAAATTTTTCATCGCATCTCGCAGCTTCACGGACGAGGGCAAAACGTTGCTTGAGCACCCGCTTGACAACAGCACAAAGTGCTACTCGCAGCTCGACTGCGGCTGGGCACAGAACGGCGGCGGCTCCCCCCCTTCGTTCATACGCACGAAAAAAGGACTTCTTTTCGGAAGTCCTTTTTGCTGTCTTTAAGTTGTTTACGCCGCTTTCTTATGACGTCCATGCTTTTCCATAAACGCCGGCAACGCTTCCATGCCCTGCGGCGTAACGGGGCGCACCCATTTGCCGGAGTACATGTGCCGCTGCATCAAAATGAGACGGATCGGCTCGTCGATATAGCAGCACGCAAACACGATAAGAAACGGCGCTTTCCACACAAGGCCCGTCAGGCACACCAGCGGCAGCACCATCGCGTACATAAACGCAATTTCGCGGATTGTGCCGAACGCCGCGTCTCCCGCGGCTCTATACGTATCGTTCTGCACCCAGTTGCACATGCGAATAACCGCCGCCACGCAGTAGATCATCAGCATGTGTGAACCGATCTCCATCGATTCGCCGGAAAGACTCATCGCGGAAAGCAGCGGCTTGTGGATACCGAGCAGCACCAGACATACGCACAAAATCGTGCTGCCGCACAGGAACACAAGGCGTTTTGCGCGCTCGTAGGCTGCGTCCAACTCGCCGGAGCCCACGCATGTGCCGACCAAAACGGAAGCCGCATTTGAGAAACCAGCAAAGAAGCTGATAACCATGCCCTCCAGCGTGCGGAACACCGCGATGGCCGCAATGGCCTGTTCGGATTGTCTGCCCAAAACAACGTTGATAACCATGTTGCCCACGCCGATGAGCACTTCGTTGCAGATGATGGGGAAGCACTTGACGAAGTAGATTTTCACCTGCTTCTTATTCCAGCGGAAATGCTTTTTAAAGTGGAACAGATACGGGTACTTCTGTGCACGCGCCAAAATCAAAATGACCAAAACGTTGATAACCGCCGCCAAAGATGTTGCCAGCGCCGCGCCGCGCACGCCCATCTCCGGCAAGCCGAACTTTCCGTAAATGAACACCCAGTTGAGGAAAATATTCGATGCCACCGAGGCGATTGACGCGAACAGCGGGATGCGCACGCGCTCCGTAGAACGCAGCAAAGCGCTCATCGCCATGGAAAACACCTGCACAGGGTAACCGAATCCGATGATGCGCAGATATTCCGCGCCAATCACCTGAATGCTCTCCTTATCCGTATAGAGCTTCATCACAGTTTCCGGCGCAAAAATCGCAAAGACGCCGAATGTAAGCCCGACGATCATCATGCAGGTCAGCGTCAGGCCGTAGGAATGGTCGATGCCGTCGTCATCCTGCGCGCCCCAATACTGCGAGAAAAACAGCATGCCGCCGCCGAAAAAGCCCCAGTAGCCCGCAAACATCAGCGAGGAAAACTGTGCGCAAAGGCCCACCGCGCCCACGGTCGTTTCGCCCAGCGGCGCGATCATCATGGTGTCGATCATGCTGCCGGTTGTCGTCAGCATGTTCTGCAAAGCCACCGGGATCGCGATGATCGCAAGATTTTTCAGAAATTGTTTCCACGCAAATCGCGTCTTCGTTTTCATTGTATTTTCTCCCCAAAACTCTAAAATTCGGCCCGCGAACCCCGCAGTGCCGCTTGTGAATCAGTATACCGTATTTCGCGACAAACTTCAATCCTTATTCCGCCGAATTTCCCTGCTTTTTATAACAATCCCGACATGTTTTCAACCGTTTTAAAGCACGCCCACAAAGCAAAAATTAACCCCCTGATACCCATAAAGCAATGACGGAGGAAATGTCGGCTTCATGGGCCTTCAGGGGGTCGGCAAGTGTAGCTTGTTTATTTTGTTGTGCGCAGAGGCTTTACTTCTTCGGCTGAATCAGCGGGTGGAAGCACATGACCTTTCTGACATCGTTCAGATAGGTTTCGCCCGGGCGCGATTTTCTGCATTCGTCCGTCGCATAGGGGCAGCGCGGTGCGAACTTGCAGTAGGTAATGGAATATTCCTTAGACTCCATATCCGGCAACGCCATGTCGTCATCCGCCCACTTGTCGCCGATACGCGGCACAGCGCTCATCAAAAGCTCAGTGTACGGGTGTGCAGGCTCGTCCATGATCTCCTTGGCCGGGCCGTACTCAATGAGGCAGCCGCGGTACAGCGTTGCAATGTAATCGGATACATAGTACGCCGTGGAAAGGTCATGGGTGATGTAGATAAAGGAGACCTTGTACTTATCCTTCAGCTCCTTGAACAGGTTGACGATGTTCATTTTCATGGAAGCATCGATAGCCGCAACCGGTTCGTCGGCAATGATCAACTTCGGACGGGTGATAAGCGCACGTGCAATGGAAACACGCTGCAGCTCGCCGCCGGAGAACTGGGTGGGGTATTTGCCCTTTACGACCGCCAGAGAGAGGCCGACGCTCTTCAGGGCGTCATCTACAAGGTTTGTAGCTTCTGCTTTGTTTTTCGCAATGCCAAGGCGCAGCGCCGTGTTGAACAGGTAAGAGTCTACCGGCTTACGTGCGGAGAAAGACTCATACGGGTTCTGGAAAATCGGCTGCACTTCCAGCTTGAACTGCTTTGCGTTGTAGCTTTTCTTATCGCGGTAAGATTGGCCGTCCAACACGATGTCGCCCATATCCGGGTTGTGCAGACGCAGAACCATCTTACACAGTGTGGACTTGCCGCAACCGGATTCGCCAACGACGGAGAGGATGACCGGCTTATCGTTGTCGATGGAAAGCGTAACGTCGTCAACCGCAACAAGCTTTTTGCCACGAATCATACCGCCTACGCGGAAGATTTTGCTGACGCCCTTGATTTCAAGCAATTTATCAGCCATTCTTCTCTCCCTCCTTCTTCAGCAAATGGCAGGCTGCAAAGCGGCCCGGCTTAACTTCAATGAACTCCGGAATCTCTTGACGGCAACGATCCGTAGCATGCGGGCAGCGTGCTGCGAAACGGCATCCCGGAGGCGGGTTCTTCAGTGCCGGCGGACGACCCGGAATACCGACCTTCTGGCTCTTATCGCCAACGCGCGGCAGGGAGTCAACCAGCATCTTCGTGTACGGATGGATCGGGTCATTAAAGATCGCATCGGTCGGGCCAAGCTCGATGATGCTGCCGGAATACATGATCGCCATGCGGTCCGTAATCTGATAATGTACGCCCATATCGTGGCTGACGATGACCATGGTGTTCTTGAGTTGCTTCTGCAAGCGCATCAGCATCTTCAAAATACCCTTCTGCACAACAACGTCCAGAGCGGTGGTCGGTTCGTCGGCAAGCACGACATTTGGGGACATAAAGGTCGCAAGCGCGATGATAACACGCTGGCGCATACCGCCGGAAAGCTGGAACGGATAAGATTCCAAAATATCCGGGGAAAGATTCAGCTCCTCGAGGTATTTTGCAACACGTGCGAGGGTCTGCTCTTTCGTTTCATTCTTGCGGTCTTCCTGCGGAATAGAATCCAAAAACTGCTTTTTCAGGCGAACGATCGGGTTCAGAACGCTCTGCGCGGCCTGCGGAACGTAAGAAATGTTGTTCCACCAGGTCTTCTGAATGTTTCCGGATTCATAAGAAAAGGATTGTCCATTCTTTTCGCCGCTGAGGATAACCTTACCTTTGTCGATCTCCAGCGGGAACTCGATAATATCGTAGAGGGTCTTCAGCAGTGTGGTCTTGCCGCAGCCGGATTCACCGGCGATGCCGAATATCTCGTTATCGTGGATCTCAAAGTTCAGGTCGTTAAGGACGTGAACGTCACCGTCGATGAGCTTGTAAGAAGTGGACAGATTTTCGACTTTTAACATATTCGTTACCTGCCTCTCTTCATGGATAAGTAATCGTTATAGCCCGTAATGAGTAAGAACAGGCCGACAAACAGAATAACCGTTGCAACGATCGGTGCGCCGATCCAGAGATACTGCTTGTTGAAAATTGCGTTGTAGCTTCTTGCCCACTGAATCATGTTGCCGAGGGAGACAAGGTTGCCGGGGGAAAGACCCAGAACAGCAAGGCTCGACTCGGAACCGATAGCGGAAAGCGTAGCGTTCATAAAGTTGGAGAGCGACCAGGTCAGCGCATACGGCAGAATCTCGGTCACGACGATCTGCACCGTGCTTTCACCGGAGAACTTCGCCGTGTGGATAAAGTCGCGCTCTTTAATGCTCAGCGCCATGGAACGAATCTGGCGGCTCGGCCAAGCCCATGCGAACATGGCAAGCACAAGAGCCATCACGATCGTGGTGGAGCTGCCCTTCATCAGGGAGGTCATCATGATGAGGATCGGCAGAGACGGAATAACAACGAACGTATCCGTAACAATCATCAGCACGCGGTCTAAAAGGCCACCGGCAAAACCGGAAAGCAGACCGACAAAAACACCGACAACCGTGCCGAGGAATGCCACGATGAGACCGATGACGAGCGAGTTGTGGATAGCTTCAATCAGCAGCCACACAACATCCTGACCCATACTGGTAGTGCCCAGCCAGTGTTCTGCGGAAGCACCCAGCTTATTCGGGTAGGTATTGAACGTGAACGGGTTCACGTGCGGTACATAGTAAACAACGAAACCGATGATAAAGAATATCAGGGTCACGATAAGACCGAACTTCAGGCGGAAGTTGGCTGCTTTCCAAAATTTTGCAAATTTTTTCATTACAACTTCCCTCCTTATCAACCGTAACGAATTCTCGGGTCGATGAACGGATATATAAGGTCAACAACCAACGTCGCCGTGGAAATCGCCACGATGGAAATCGTGATACATCCGAGGATCATGTTGTAATCGGACTGCAAAATCGCATTTTGGATCAGCGTACCGACACCCGGGTAACCGAAGATGATTTCTGTCATGATGGAACCGCCGAAGACGCCGCCAAGGCTCATGGCCAAAGCCGTAATCTGGGTCAGGATGGAGTTACGGAAAACGTAGCTCGCACCGATCTTCGCTTCGGAAATGCCGCGGTAACGTGCATATAAAACGAAGTCTTCTTCTGCAGTCGTGCCGGCAAGGGACTTCATAGAGATAATCCACCAGCCTGTGCCGAGCAGAAGCATGGAGATGCCCGGCAGAACAGACGCTTTCAGAAGCGAACCGAGCCACTGTGCGAACGTGCCGCGGGTAAGCAGCGTTGTCTGGATTGGGAACCAGCCGAGGACGAACGCGAAGACAATCTGCAGAACAAGAGCGACCAGGAAGTACGGGATCGGGTAAATGCAGATCGCGATGCCTTCGAGGATTTTAGAGGATGTCTTGTTCTTACGGAAACCTGCAAGCAAACCGATGAAGTTGCCGATGATCCATGCAAGCAGCGTGGTGGTCAGGGACAAACCGAGGGTGTACGGCAGGTTACGACCGATAATAGAGGTAACCGGCTCCGGATAGCTCATCAAAGACGGGCCAAAGTCAAACTGTAAAAGGCCATGCAGCAGGAAGTAGCCATACTGCTCAAGAAGAGTGCCATCGAGACCGAATTGAATTCTAAGTTGTTGACGTAGCGCTTCCATTTCTGCCGGATCCATGTTGCCGGAACGGGATTGCATCTGGGCGATCATGTTCTCAACAGGATCGGAAGGGAACATACGCGGGATGAAGAAGATGAACGTAACGCCGATCAAGATCGTCAACGCCCACGCAAGGATACGCTGTAAAAAGAATGTTTTGAATTTCACAGCCACACTTCCTTATCTTATAGACAAATTACAACAGGATATTCTGGGAAATGAGAAAGAGGATGACGGACGTGGTCATGGGTATTCGGCACACGCCCTCATCCTCTTCAGATCATTTCAGATTAGTGCTATTGGATTCTCTCCAAGTATTCAAGCTATCAAATTAGCCCTGAACCGGCTGAATGAACGGCAGGTCATACTTGAAGCGGCTCCACCACCACCACGGACCGTCATATGCGTTCTCGGCGTTCGGGTAGCCTTCCCAATATGTGCTGTTGGTCGGAACGAACTTTGTACCGCTGAGGAAGTTGATTGCCGGCATTTCCTTAACAGCTTCCTTCAGGAATTCCTGATGCAGCTCATAGGATTTGTCGCTGGTCGGATCAACGCCTGCGAGTTCGGTAAGGATCTCGTCAACCTTCTCATTCTTCCAACGTGCGCCCTGACCGGAACCGGTCTCGCCGAGCGGCTTCATCAGACGGCTGTCCCAACCGCTGATAGCGGAGTAGAAGTCCTTCAGAATACCAGCGGACGGCCAGTAAGCGCCGATCTGGTAGTTGCCCTGACCACCGTCAACGTCCCAAGTAGCAGTACTCTTGGAAGTAATGGTGCAATCGAGGCCGAACGCCTGCAGCTGGTTGTAAGCAGCCTGAGCGCCGCGAGCGGACTGAGCTTCTGTATCAGCAAGGTAGCTGATTTCAGTTGTGAACTTGGAACCATTGAAGTACCAGCCGTCGTCCTTCTTCTCAAAGCCGGCTTTGATGAGGAGCTTTTCAGCTGCTTCCGGATCGTGCTTCCACCAGCCTGCGCCGAACATATCGATGAGCTCTTCGTCGGTGCCGGTTACGCCGGTCTTCTCAGCCATGCGCTTTGCATAGCCGGTGTCGTACGGCTTAATGGTGGTGCCATCGCCAAGGTCAAGCTCAAAGTTCTCAAGCCATTCCTGCATCGGGATGGTGTATGTATCCTGGAGATACTGGGTGTTGTTGAGCAGCGGAATCGGAGCCGCACGGCCTGCGCCGGAGAAGATGTTCATGGAGATCTGGTCGATATCCAGTGCCAGAACGATAGCCCAGCGGAAGTCAGGGTTGTCGTACGGAGCGCCCTGACCCTGAGAGAACACCAGGCCCTTTGCGCCCGGGTCGTCCATGGTTGCATACGGGAACTCGTTGTACCATGCGTTGATCTTGTCGTTAGAGCTCTGCATTGCCTGCAGCTCTTCCATCGTAACTTCGCAGAGGATATCAACTTCGTTGCTGACCATCTGCATCTGTCTGGAGGAGGAGTCGCCAAGATAACGGAACCAAACATATTCTGCCGGAACCTGATCTTCGCTGTAGTTGTAGTGCTCTGTGCCTACAACGCCAAGCGTACTTTCTTTCCAGTCGTCACGGAGCTTGTAGAGGATCCAGTCGCCGTTGGAGTCATAGTCTTCTACGGTGTACGGGCCTGCTACAACCGGCTGCTCGTCCTTAAAGGTCGTAACATCAGCCTGCTGGGAGTAAATGTGCTCAGGAACGATGCGGTAATCGGTGCCCCATACGGTGATGCCGTAACGCTGTGTAAAGCGCGGGAAGGATTCCTTCATCGTGAACTTAACGGTGTAATCGTCAACCTTCTCAACCTTATCGATGTAGAGGTTGGTCGCTGCGGAAGCACCGATCTTGTCGTTTTCTTTGATCATGTTGAACGTGAAGACAACGTCGTCAGCGTTCAGGTCTTCACCGTCGGACCACTTGATGCCTTCGCGGATCTTAACGGTCCATTCGGTAAAGTCTTCGTTCGGGGTGCCCATATCGGCTGCAATTTCAGGGAACTGCTCACCGGAAACGGTGTCCATTTCCCAAAGGTGTGCGCTCATCAGCTGATGAATACCGAAGCCCATGTTCGTACCGGACATGTAGCTGTTGAACTGGCCCGGAGTGTCGGTCGGAGACGCAGTCTCAACGATCAGAGTTTCGTCACGGTTCGTGCCAACCGCCGTAACCTGACCTGCGGCGGCATTCGTGCCGGAGCCGGTAGATTCGGAAGCAGAAGACTCACCCGCGGCGCTGCTGGTGCTGTCGGTGGAGCCGGAGGATGCTGCACTGCTTGTGCTGCCGCCGCCACCGCAGCCGCTCAGGATGCCGGTGACGAGCATGGCCGCCGACAGAAGAACAGCTAAGGTCTTTTTCTTCATAATACAATACCTCTCTTGTTTTGTGAACCTGCGGTTCATAATGTGTTGAGATCACAAAGCATACCCCACTTTGTGATCCCCGGTGTTTTGAATTCCTACAAATCGTAGAATTCGTAAGAATCCTGCCATGAACTTTGCTTCGCAAAATTCATGACCCCCTATTTATCTTACAGCGCTTGTCCGTTCACTGATGTACCTTTTCCCCACACGCTCGCCTTTTTAGCATCCGGTACGACGATGTGTGCATTCCGCTGAAAGCGGCGGTATTTAGAACATTCAAACGCTGCGATAGCATCGGTCCATTGCTCCATAGCCGAAGACCAACGCTAATAAATAGCTTTAAACTGTAGAGCCAAGTGAAAAATAACCAAATTTTAATTCTGTTCTCGTTTTTTATGTACATAGAATAACACTGTGTTCACGATTTGTCAATAAGTTTTCAAAAATTTCTCAGTATTTTCTCCAAATATTTTTAATAATATTACTTTTATAATGCCATATGCAACAAAAAGTGCATTTTGGGGAGCAATGTGAAATCGGTTTCCCATTTTAAAATTATGTAATTTTAATACGCTTATATGCTTTTGTACACTTTGATACTTTAAGGCGCATAAATCTGTGATTTATGGGCATTTTCAATAGTTTCAATTACAAGCATTTCGTTTTCATCCGCTACTCATTCTAATTTCATCAATATTATGTTTACTATTTCTATTTATTTTAAACCAATGTTGTCTATACTGCCCTACAACATCCAAAAAAGGTGAAAAAAACGGTCTGCCGCACCCGGCACACCGTTCTTTTCACCCTATATCCTTTGTCCTGTGGCCTATACTCTGTTTTATAGGTCTCCATTCTATACACCTATATTCTTATAAATGTACATTTCGGCGACTGAAACCGTTTCGGCATTTTTACCACCGGCTTCTCTGAATTCACCCCGGCAAACGAGCACCGCAGTATAGAAAACTTAACGTATGTTTAGAAGCTAAGCGCCCAGCTTTCCCCTTTATACTTCAAAGCACAATTTTCACTATTTTTCTCAAATACTTTTCAAATTCTTATAAACTGTGTTATAATGGTAAAAATACTTGGCTGAAAGGCCGCTTTGCGCAATATACATGGATATTGCACAGGAGGTAAAGTTGTATGGAACAGAAAAAAGATTGGGTGAAGGATCTTATCGTGTATCAGGTCTACCCGCGCAGCTTTCAGGATTCTAACGGAGACGGTATCGGCGATATTCCCGGCATTTTAAGCCGCCTTGACCACCTTTCGGCGCTCGGCATCAACGCGCTGTGGCTCTCGCCCGTGTTCCGCTCGCCGAATGACGACAACGGCTACGACATCTCCGGGTACCGGGAGATTATGGACGAGTTCGGCACCATGGAAGATTGGGACGCGCTGTGTGCAGAGTGCCACAAGCGCGGCATCAAGGTCATTATGGATCTCGTCGTGAACCATTCCTCCGACGAGCATCCGTGGTTCCTCGAATCCAAAACCTCGCGCGATAACCCAAAAAGTGACTACTACATTTGGCGCGACCCGAAAAACGGCAAGGAGCCGAACAACTGGGCCTCCGTTTTCGGCGGCAGCGCGTGGGAATTTGTACCGGAGCGCGGGCAGTATTACTACCATCTGTTCTCCAAAAAGCAGCCCGACCTTAACTGGGCAAACCCCGCACTGCGTGAAGAAATCTTCTCCATGATGGAATGGTGGGTGAAAAAAGGCGTGGACGGCTTTAGAGTGGACGCCATCAGCTACCTTGATAAGCCGCAGGATTTCCCGGATTCCGCAGAGCCGCCACAGCCGGACGGCTATTCGTTCAGTTCGAGTCTCATCAACGGTCGCCCCGGCACGCACGCCTATATTCGCGACATGAACCGCCGCGTGTTCTCGCCATATAACGTCATGACCGTGGGCGAAGTGGCGTCGAAAGACGCCGAGGAGCTCGCCCGCTACGTCAACACCGACCGCGAGGAGTTCGATATGGCCATCCCGTTCGTCGCGCCGATCGTCGAGATCAACACGTGGTCGCCGAAAAAAATGAAGCAGGATATTCAAAACGACTACGACGCCTTAAAGGAAAATGGCTGGTGGGCGCGGTTTTTCAGCAACCACGATAAGCCCCGCCAGGTCTCACTCTATGGCAACGACAAGGAATACTGGGAGGTTTCCGCCAAAATGCTCGCGATGCTGCTGCACTCCCTGCCCGGCACACCGTTCGTGTATCAGGGTGAAGAGATTGGCATGACGAACATGCGCTTCCCGCACATTGAAGATTACAACGACCCCGATGCAAAAAACACCTACCACCAGCACATTTTGGCAGGCGACACGCCGGATGTGGCCTTAAAAGAGGCGCAGATGATCTCCCGCGACAACGCCCGCACGCCGATGCAGTGGAACGCAACCGAAAACGCCGGCTTCACAACAGGCAAGCCGTGGCTCGGCATCAACCCGAACCACACAAAGATCAACGCGGAAAACCAGAAAAACGACCCGCACTCCATTTTCAGCTGCTACAAAGCGCTCATCGCACTGCGCAAATGCAGTCCCGCGCTCTCACGCGGCGACCTCGAAATTCCGGAAACCGGCTCCGATACGCTGTTCGCCCTAAAGCGCAGCTATAACGGCGAAACTCTGCTTTCTTTCCACAATTTCTCCGCCGAACCGTCGAAAATCCCCGCCGCGCTCGTTCCGCAGAACGGCGAAGTGCTGCTCTCCTCCTACGACCGCGAGGGCGGCTACATCGGCCCCAATCTGCGCCCGTATGAATCGGTGATTTTCCGCGTATAACGGAGGTGCAGCATGATAATCACGGGTTAAAAATCCATGCGAACACAACCTGTTATGCTGTTTTTCCCCCAAAAATGAAACTATGCGAACAGAGATTGTGCGTGTTTTGATTTTTTAATTCCCTTCTAATTCAACGATTATCCCTGTAATTTAACAAATGCTTCTGTGATTTAACGATTACCTCAGCCGTTTAACGATTATGACGGTACATGAAGCCTCAATCCACATAAAACGCACAAACCCCGCCGCAGAATTGCCCTGCAGCGGGGTTCACTTATGTGCTGAAACAACCGAAAAGCCTAATTTCAAGCGGTTTTCGGGCATAGAAAAAGTCCACCGTAATTCTATCAAAATTACGGTGGACTTATGGTGGACCCGGAGGGATTCGAACCCTTGACCTCTGCGTTGCGAACGCAGCGCTCTCCCAGCTGAGCTACGGGCCCATATTCTGTTCAACAGCAAACATTATAACACAGTCTTTCAAAAAAATCCAGTCCTATTTTTTATTTTTCGCAATTTTCTGTATGCAAAAAGGGCCGACCGCTTTGGGCCGACCCTTTCCTCACAAATTATTCGTTTATTTTGCCGCTCATGATATCGAAACGCAGTTGATCGTGCCGCAGGATGGTCCAATCGGCCATATAGCCGAAATCGGAGAGGGCACGCGAGGAAAATCACACACCGCCGCCGGCTTCTTTGCTGATGGCATCGATGAAGGCAGGGATGAGCTGCTTTTTGCGAGAGACAACACCTTTAAGCCAGATGGTGCCCGCTTTCGGCGCACGGCCGAAGGCATCTTCAACGAGCATATCGGCGGACTCGCCGTAGCACATGAGGCGCGTGGACTCCTCGATGATATTCGTCAGCATGAAGAACATCATGGAAAGGCCGTGCTCGCGGCAGGACTTTTCGAGGTACGGGCGCAGGCGGCGCTCCAGCTCATCGAGCTCGGAGCCGCTCATGCTGTTGATCTGGCCGACACCGAACGTGACGTCGCCGAACTCGAACTTCTTGTAATCCTGATAGAAAATTTCTTCCGGAGTCTTATCCTTGAGGTTGCTGCCTGCGGTAAACATTTCGATACCGAAGCTCTGGCAATCGATGCCCGCAATGGCACTGAGCGCTTCCGCTGCGGCGCGGTCCAGCATGGTACAGGTAGGCGAACGGAACATGAGCGTATCGGACAAAATGGCGCTGCACAGAAGACCCGCGATCTGCGGCGGAACCTCGAAGCCCTTTTCTTTATAAATAGAATAGATGATGGTCGCCGTGCAGCCGACGGGCTCGTTGCGGAAATACACAGGCGCCATCGTCTCGAGGGAGCCGATGCGGTGGTGATCGATGATTTCCAAAATTTCTGCGTTTTCGATGTTTTCGACCGCCTGACTGCGCTCATTGTGATCGACTAAGATGACGGAGCGCTTGCGGATGCCAAGCAAGTTACGGCGAGAGATCATGCCGACGTACTTGCCGTTTTTATCGATAACCGGGAAATCGCGAATGCGGGTGTTCTGCATGGTATCTTTAATGGCATCGGTGTAATCGCTCGGGGTGAACGTGACGAGATCTTTCGTACGCATGAACGCCTTAACCGGCATGCACTGGCTGATGCGGTGCGCAACGGTGTACGTATCAAGCGGCGTAGTGAGCACGGCGCAGTTATTGTCGCGCGCGAGCTTCTGGATGCTGCGGGAGACCTCTGCGCCGAGGCAGACGAGGATACAGCCCGCGCCGGACTCAATGGCGGAAAGCTGCGATTCGTAACGGTTGCCGGTGATGACCATGTCGTCCTTTTCGATGTAGTTTTCCATGACGTCCGGGTTTGCGACGGCAATGACGACGTTGCCGTGCTCGAAAACGGCATCGGGGTCGCCGACGAGCATTTTGGCTTCCAGCGTTTCCAAAATGTTGCAGTACGGCGTTTTGGCTTTTGCAATCATGGTGCTGTCCTGATTTTCCATGTAGGACGTGGCAATGTCGTTGATGGTGATGATGCCGTCTAACACGTTGTTTGCATCGACGATGGGCAGCGTGACGGCGTTCATCTCTGCCATCATGCTCCACGCTTTTTTCATGGAAATGCCCTCGTTGATGCCGGGAATTTTGCGGATCTCCATATCGCGCACGCGGGTGCCGATATTGTTGACGTAGGTCGGCTGGCGCATGCCGAAGCGCTGGAGGACGTAGCTTGTCTCGGAGCTGATCTGCCCAGCGCGGGCGGCGACATAGTGATTTCCGTCATTTTCTTTATTTTTAACGTCCGCGTAGGCGATCGCCGAACAAATGGAATCGGTGTCGGGATTGCGGTGGCCTAAAACATAGACTTCTTTTCTCTCGCTCATGCGTATACCCCACTCAAGGTAAAATGTTGTTTTTAGTATAGCACAGATTTTCCGAAAAAGAAAGAAAAAGCGAACGGCCGAGGGAAATTTTTGCACACCGTTCGCAAGATTGTCGATTTTTGATTTTTGTCAAGGCGCCGTGTTATTTGCGGTCGAGCGTCAGACGGTTTGCGTTCCACACGGCAAAGGCGAGCAGCGCGGCAAACGCCATGAGGATAACGGGATAAATCTGCATACCGAGCAAGTCGCTGAGCTTGCCGAAGAACGCGGGCATCGTCATGCTGCCGACATAGGCGCACGCCATCTGCATACCCATGACCGCCTGCGCGTTTTCGGCGCCGAAACGCACGGGCGTTTGATGCAGAAGCCCAGGGTAAACGGGCGCACAGCCGAGCCCGATGAAAACAAGGCCCGCCACCGCCGAGAACTCGACCGGCACGAACAATAAAACCGTGCCAAACAGCACGCAGACGATGCCGATCGATACCATGCGGCGGTCGCCAAGCTTATCGGAGATAAAGCCGCTGAGGAAACGCCCCGCCGTGATGCCGATGTAAAACAGCGAAGCCATGGAGGCGGCGCTTTCCGCCGCAATATTGTGCCGCAGGACGAGGAAGCTGCTGGCCCAAAGCCCTGTGGTGCCCTCCAAAGCGCAATATAAGAAGAACGCGAGCATGGTGACGGGTGCGCCGGTCATTTTCAGCACACGGCGCAGGAAGGATTTCCCGCCTGTTTCCTCCGCCTCGCCTGCGGGCGTTTTCTTTCACAGCGGGCGCGAGAGAACAAGCACGATCGTCAGCGCGAGCTGAATGAAGAACACCACGCGGTAGCCGGCGCCGAAGGAATAGCCGCCCGTGAGGCACGCACCCATGATATACGGCCCGGCCATGGCGCCGAGACCCCAGAAGCAATGCAGCCAATTCATGTGGCCGGAGCGGTAATACAGGGCGATGTAATTATTCAGAGCGGCATCTACACTGCCCGCGCCGAGCCCGTACGGCACCGCCCAAACACAAAGCTGCCAGAACGCGCCGGCCGAAGAAAAGCCGAATAGTCCCAGCGCCGTCAGGCCGACGCTGATGACCGTGACGAGATGCGTGCCGAGCCTGCGCACGGCGCGGTCGCTCATCAGGCTGGAGATGACCGTGCCGCAGGAAATAATCATGCTGACAATGCCCGCATAGGACACCGGAACATTCATGACCCGGTACATCGTCGGCCACGCCGAGCCGAGCAGGGCATCCGGCAGACCGAGACTGATAAATGCGGCGTAGATGACCGCAAGCAACAAAGAAAACATATCGATTCCCCTTAATTTTTTGTCTTTAAATCTTCGGATAAGAATTGCAAAAGCACATCGGCTTTGCTATACTGAATACTAATATAACGTATTTTAACGATGTTTCATAGCAAAATCGGTTTAAAAAATACAAATATATCGTATATCTTGACAAAATGCGGAGGACAGCATGATTCCGAAATTCAGAATACACGGCGACGGCGCAGAGCTTGTGCCGTATACGGTGCCGGAGCTTTTCTTTTTTGCGGGCGGACGCACTTTGTGCTTCGACGCAGCGCGCGAGGGCGACGCCATCGGCCACTGGCACGACGAAATCGAATTATTATATGTAACGGAAGGCAGCATGGTGTACAATGTGAACGGCACACGCTGCACGGTGCACGAGGGCGAGGGGATTTTTATCAACACGCGGCAGCTGCATTTTTTTGAAGAAAGCCGTTGCACCTACCGATGCGTGCTGCTGCACCCCATGATGCTATGCGCCAACACGTATTTGGAGGAGACGTACATTACGCCCGTGACAAAAAACGCCGCTTTCCCCTGCTGCATCTTAAAGCCGGAAAAAGAAAAAAGCGGCGGTGCTTTGGCGCTGATCGAGGCGCTTTTCGACGAAGCGGACAAACACAATCTGCTGCGCCTGCAAAGCCTTTCCTACGCGGTGTGGGACGAGATCTGCCGGCTGGCACCGAAGCCCGAAAACACGGTTTCCGAAAGCAGCCGGCTTTCGGCCGTAAAAAACATGATGCACGCCATACACAGCGGCTATGCGGAAAAGCTGACGCTGGAAGAGATTGCGGGCGCGGGGCATGTATGCAAAAGCGCGTGCGAAAAGCTGTTTCACACGTATCTGCACTGCACGCCGGTCGAATATCTTCAGCGGTTTCGCCTGCAAAAGGCGGCGGAGCGCCTGTGCAAAACGGAAACGCCCGTGGCGCAGATCGCGTTGGACTGCGGATTCTCGGGCGCGAGCTATTTTACCGGGTGCTTCAAAAAAATCTATGGCTGCACGCCGAAAGCGTACCGCAGCAGCCGCAAAAACACGAAAGCGTAAAAATGCAAACCGAGCCGTGCTTTTTCAGTCGGACTCGGTTTGCATTTTGTTTCGGATCACAGGTCTTTCTGCATGATGTAGTCGTTCATCACGAAGCCGCTGCCGATGTCGGTGACGACGGCGTCCGTTTGATGAAAACCGAAGTATTTGTAGACTTCGATGGCGTGAAAATTCTTTTTGTTGACGGTGAGATAGATTGCGGGGAGTTTTTCCGCCTGACAGAGCGTTTCGATGAAATCGAACGCGGCGCGCGGCAGGCCGCGGCTGCGATGAGCGGCGGAAACGTAGAGCTTGCTCAGGAACATTTTGCCCTCTTTGTGCGGCACAAGGCCGATGAAGCCCGCGGGCACGCCGTCGTCGAGCATCATATAATAGACGTAGCCCTCGCTTTCCATCTGGCGGTGGATGGCCGGGACGGACTGGAATTTTTCGATCATGTAATCTGTGGACGCAACGCCGTTGATGCAGTCGTAGGTCTCGTGCCAGATGGGTGCGGCGATCTCGGCTATTTTTTCAATCTGTTCTTCTTCCGTGACTTTGATAAAGGTAACTGCCATTTTTAACTCAGCTTTCTTTGTAGTTTCCGAGGAACGAGAAGCGGGGCATCTCGTCGGAGAGGGCGCAGATGAGCGCAAGTGTCTGCACGTCGTGAACATTCCCGGTGAAATCGAGGTAGAAGTCATACTCGAAATTGCGCTCCGGGATGGGGCGGGATTCGATTTTTGTGAGGTTCAGGCCGAGCAGAGCGAAACGCTCCAGCGTATGGCACAGCGAGCCCGGGGTGTGCGGCAGAGAGAAGCACAGGCTGATCTTTTCCGCGTCTTCGGGCAAAACGGCTTCACGCGAAATGACGATGAAGCGCGTGCAGTTGTTATCGGTATTCTGAATATCGGCGGCGATGACTTCAAGGCCGTATTCCTCCGCCGCCTGCGCGGAGCAGACTGCGCCGACGCCCTCGAGACGGGTTTCGGCGATGAATTTTGCGGCAGCCGCCGTGTTGGAATAGGCTTCGGTTTCGATGTCGTGTGCCGCGAGATACGCACTGCACTGCACGAGGGCCTCATGCTTCGAGAGCACCTTTTTGACCGCACCCGTCCCCTTTGCGCGGCACAGGCAGTGGCGCACGGGAATATCCGCCGCACCGACGATGAACATGCGGTGCTTCATGATGAGGTCATAGACCTCAGAGACACTGCCGGCATCGGAATTTTCGACCGGCACCACGCCGTAATCGCCCGCGCCGTTATGGACAGCTTCAAAAACATCGCGGAAGCCGGGTAAAAAGATCGGCTTCTGCCCCGGAAACAGGCGCAGGGCGGCGCTGTGGGAAAACGCGCCCGCCGCGCCCTGACAAATGACACGCGGGTCGGCTTTTAATGTCTTTGGGGAATTTTGCTCGAGGTCGCGCAATACCCCGCCGCTTTTCAGCATATTGTGCTGGCGGGCGCGACTGATGCTCATGATGGCGCTGTAAAGCGCGACGGCGCTGTCGCCGTACTCACCGGCTTCTTTTTTAACGCGGTCTAAAATGACCTGCTCGCGGGCGGCATTTAAGACGGGAATGCCCGCCTTGCGCTTGATCTCCGCGACGCGCTCCGCGCACTGCATGCGTTCCGTAAAAAGCTTTAAAAGCTCTTTATCAATGCGGTCTATATCGTTGCGAACCGGCAAAAGCAGTTCATCAAAGGACTTATTTTCACTCATTTTGCTCGCTCCTTTCTATTCTCTTTAACGCAGCAAGTCCATCAGCGCCAAGGCTGCCGCAGCTTCCGCCACAGGGATGGCGCGCGGGACGATACACGGGTCGTGGCGGCCGTGGATGGTTAAATCGGCGTTTGTTTTCGTGGTGAGATCGACCGTGTGCTGTTCACGGCCGATGGACGGCGTGGGCTTGACGGCGATGCGGAATAGAATCGGCATGCCCGTTGTGATGCCGCCCAAAATGCCGCCCGCGTTGTTCGTTTTCGTGCGGACGAGACCATTTTCGTCGTAGTAAAACGCGTCGTTATTTTCGCTGCCACGCATACAAGCAACATCAAAGCCCGCGCCGAACTCCACGCCTTTGACGGCGGGGATGCCGTATAAAATCGATGCAAAGACGTTTTCGATGCCGCCGAACATAGGACTGCCGATGCCTGCCGGGACACCGACTGCGGCGCACTCGATGATGCCGCCGATGCTGTCTGCGTCCAATCGCGCGGCTTCGATCTCGGCGCGCATTTTTTCTTCGGCCTTGGGGGAATTGACCGCAAAAAAGCGGGTATTTAAGGCATTTAAGTCGTCTTTTGAGACGTTTACGGGATCGAACGGGGTATCTTTTGCGCTGCCGACCGCATAAGCGTGCGCACCGATCGTGATGCCGCGGCGCTCTAATATCTGGCGGCAGACGGCGCCTGCGAACACGAGGCACGCGGTGAGACGACCCGAAAAATGCCCGCCGCCGCGAATGTCATTTGCGCCGTCGTAGCGGACAGACGCGGTGTAATCGGCATGGCCGGGACGCGGGTGAATTTTTAAATCGGAATAATCCTTCGAACGCGTATTGGTGTTCGCGATGATAGCCGCGAGCGGCGCGCCTGTTGTGACGCCGTTGAAGAGGCCCGAGAGCACCTGCGGCTCATCGGCCTCAAGGCGCGTGGTGGCGGTCTTGTCCTTGCCCGGCGCACGGCGTGCCATTTGCACGCGAATTTTTTCCATGTCTATTTTTTCGTTCGGCGGGAGATTATCGAGCACCACGCCGATTGCTTCCGTATGGCTGCCGCCGAAAATGGACAGCTTGATGTTTTCACCCCAGGTCGATGCCATCGGCGATCCCTCCTAAATATTTATGATCCCGGAAAAATCCGGGGTAGGATTTTTTGATGCTTTCCGCGTCCGTGACGGTGACTGTGCACGCACAACCGGCGGCGGCGAGCGCCATGACAACGCGGTGGTCGTTCATGCCCTCGGCTTTGCCGCCCGTAAGCGCGGGCTTGCCGTGAATGATAAGGCCGTCCGGCACGGCTTTAATGTCTGCACCGAGGTTTTTGAGCGCCGCTTCCATGGCAAACAGACGGTCACACTCCTTTAAGTGCAATCGCTCCGCATGGGAAATGACGGTCTCGCCCTCCGCGAACGCAGCCGTGACGGCGAGCGCAGGCACCATATCGGGAATTTGCGCGGCGTTAATCGCGATGCCGTGCAGGCCGCGGTAGGGCTTATCTGTATTTTTGTTTTCGGCAACATAAACGCCGTTTTCTTCGGTGACAGAAAGCCCGAACTGCCGCCAGAGATGGACGCAGGCTTTATCGCCTTGCAGAGAGGTTTCGGAAAGGCCGAGCAGGCGGATAGGGCCGCCTGAGACAGCGGCTTCCGAGAGAAAAAACGCGGCCTGCGACCAATCACCCTCGACGGTATAGTGCTCTGCGCGGTACGTCTGCCCGCCGCAGATGTGCCAGCCGGTCTCGGTCTCCTCAATTTTAACACCGAAGCCCGCGAGCACCTCTATCGTCAAATCGATATAGCCTTTGGATTCGAGCGGGGTGGTCAGCGTAACGGTGGAATCCTTTTTGAGCAGTGGCAAAGCGAATAATAAACCGGTTATAAACTGCGAGCTGATGTTGCCCGGCACGCGGAAATCGCCGCTTTGAAGCTTGCCCGTGATGTGAAACGGCAGACCGCCGGCAGTCTCGACCGTTACGCCGTGCTGCGGCAGAAGGTCTGTGTAAACGCCGATAGGGCGCTCGGGAAGTCTGCCGTGACCGACAAACGTCGCTTCGATGCCGAGGGCGGCGAAAACGGGGATGAGAAAGCGCAGCGTGGAACCGGATTCACCGCAATCGACCGTGACGCTTTGGGGTGCCGTGCCCGGCGCGATGCACAGCACGCCGTTTTCTTCCGCTTTCACCGTGCCGCCCATGGCGCACACGCCGTTTAATGTAGCTTCCATATCCGCGCTGTGGTCAATGGGCCCGACACGGCACGGCGTTTTGCACAGCGCCGCCGAAAGCAATGCGCGGTGCGCGGCACTTTTGCTTGGGGGAATGCGCACTTCGCCCTTAACGTGGGCGGGGCGGTAGGTCACCTCTGCCATAGTATCACCTTGTTTCTGCATAAATTTATCTCTCTATATTTGACATAAGGCAGCACGATGAGAATGATGCTGCCTTCCTAAAAATCAATTCAATTTTCTGCGGCGGTTCTGCTCGGCGGCGAGTTTATAGCGCAGCACGAGGTAGTTTCTGTCCACCGGGTGAATAACGCTTTCGCCGATCTGCTTTAAGAGGATCAGGTTGAGCGTTTTGCCAAAGCTTTTTTTATCGAGCGCGGTTGCTTCCACAACTTTGGCGAAATCAAATGCGGACTCGGTGGGCATGCCATAGCTTTCCAGCACGCGGCGGATACGCGCAGCGGTGCCTTTTTCCGTGACGCCGAGACTTTCACCCACTTCGCCCGCCATGACCATACCGATGCCGACGGCAAGGCCGTGCGAAAGCGACGAGAAGCCCGTAAGCTTTTCGAGCGCGTGGCCGAATGTGTGGCCGAAGTTTAAAATCATACGCCGGCCTTTGTCGTTCGTGTCTTCCTCGACAAAGTGCTTTTTGCACAGCACGCAGCGGCAGATGGTTTCCTCCAAATGGTCGATGACTTGTCCCTGCTCCAATTTATCGAACAGCGCGGCGTCTGCGATGCAGCCGTATTTGATGACCTCGCCCATGCCGTCCGTGAAATAGGCATCGGGCAGCGTGGAGAGCGTTTTGGGATCGGCGAGGACGAGGCGCGGCTGATGGAACGCGCCGACGAGGTTTTTACCGAACGGCAAATCGACACCCGTTTTGCCGCCGACACTGGCATCTACCTGCGCCAAAAGGGACGTGGGCACCTGCACGAAATCAATGCCGCGCAGGAACGTTGCCGCCGCGAAGCCACCCATATCGCCCGCTACGCCGCCGCCGAGCGTGACAATGATGTCGCTGCGCGTGAAATCGTTTTCCGCAAGCGCTTCGTAAATCTGCATGACGGTGGAAAGCTGCTTTTGCGGCTCGCCGGCTTCAAAGACGAACTCCGCCGTGTGGATACCCGCTTTTTCAAGCGAAGCTTTTAGACGCTCGCCGTATATCGGGAAGACGTTCGTCTCACTGACAATCATGGCGCGGCTGCCGGGGCGGACGAGCGGGGCGATTTTTTCGCCCGCGCAGTCCAAAATGCCGTCTTCCACAATAACTTCATACGGTTTATCTGTTTTAATTTCGATCACCATTATCCGAATTTCTCCTTTTTTTCACGTGCGGAGGAAAGCAGCGCCACGAGCTCTGCCCGATCGTTTTTCGCCACCGCATCGCGTATACGTTCTATATTGCGCACGAGTTCTTCCGTCTCGTCCGCTAATTCCTCACGGTTTGCAAGGAAAAGGTCTGCCCACAGCTCCGCATTGATGCGCGCCACGCGCGAAACGTCGCGGTAGCTGCCGGCGGAAAAGCCGCTGTGCTCATCGCAGCGCGGGCTCATGACATAAGCGCACGCCAAAACGTGCGGAATCTGGGACGTATAGGCGATCATACGATCGTGCTTTTGCTGCGTGCAGTATTTGATGGTGCCAAAGCCCATGCTTTTTGCGAGCGACACGAGGGTGTCTGTGGCGCTTTGCGGAGCTTCGCCGGGCACGAGAATATAGGAAGCGTTATAAAAGAGGCTTGCCTCACTGGCATCGAACCCGCTGCGCTCCTTGCCCGCCATGGGGTGGCCGCCGACGTAAACGAACGGATAGTTTTTGGCGATCTCCGTTAATTTGCCGCAGACCTGATTTTTGATGCCGCACACATCCGTGACAATGCAGCCTTCTTTAAAATGCGGTGCGTTTTCCTCGACGAAGCGCACGACATCTGCGGGATACAGACAGACGTACACGACGTCCGCGTTTTCGAGCAATGACGTGCTGCCGACGGAATCGATGGCGCCGAGGGAAAGTGCGTCGAGCAGGGTATTTTCGTCACGGTCAAAGCCGATGACGGTGTGCTCTGTATTTTCTTTGAGGGCCTTTGCGAGCGAACCGCCGATGAGACCCAGACCAATGATTGCGATTTGCATATCGTTCTCCCTTTCGGGTAAATTTTTACAGGCTCTTCACCGTTTCGGTGACCTTCTGCACTTTCTTTGCGAGCACGTCGAACTGATCCGGCGTGAGGGACTGTGCACCGTCGCACAGGGCGCGGCTGGGGTCATTATGCACCTCAATGATAAGGCCGTCTGCGCCGACGGCTGCCGCCGCCATGGCAAGCGGCTCGACAAGCCAGTTGATGCCGCTGGCGTGGCTGGGGTCTACGATGACGGGCAGGTGGGAAAGGCGCTTTAAGATCGGCACGGCGGAAATATCGAGCGTATTGCGGGTGAATGTCTCATACGTGCGGATGCCGCGCTCGCACAGGATGACCTGCTCGTTGCCGCCCGCCATGATATACTCGGCGCTCATGAGAAGTTCTTCGATGGTGTTGGCAAGGCCGCGCTTTAAAAGAATCGGCTTATGCACGTGACCCAGCTCCTTTAAAAGCTCGAAGTTCTGCATGTTTCTTGCGCCGACCTGAATGACATCGACGTCCTCAAAGAGGTCGAGGTGGCCGATGCTCATAATCTCGGTGACGATGGGCAGGCCGGTTCTTTCCTTGGCCTTTTTGAGGAGCTCGAGACCCTCTGCCTTAAGTCCCTGGAACGCATACGGCGAGGTGCGGGGCTTGAATGCGCCGCCGCGCAGGAACGTAGCGCCTGCGGCCTTGACGCGCTCTGCGACACAGCAGATCTGCGCTTCGCTTTCGACGGAGCACGGACCCGCGATGAGCGCAAGGGAACCGTCGCCGATCACCTGACCGGTAGGAAGCTTGATGACCGTATCTTCCGGATGGAACTTACGGTTTGCTTTTTTATACGGCTCCTGCACGCGCTTAACGCTTTCTACAATATCCTGTGCGGCGATGTACTCGCTGTCTACCGCAGCGGTATCGCCGATAAGGCCGAGCACGGTGGAATGTGTGCCGACCCATGTGTTAACACTGACGTCATAACGGTCGGTGAGATCCGAAATGAAGTTTTTGACCTGTTCTTCACTGCGGTTGGCTTTGAGTACGATGATCATGTTTTTTCCCTTACCTTTCTTTTATAGGAGCCGTGCCCCGCTGCCGCTCTCGGCACAAAAAAAGCGAAGCCCATTGGCTCCGCTTGGTTTTATACTGCTCAGAATACTTCAAATTCCTCCGCGCAGAAATTTTCCGCGCGTTTTCAAGCGTTGCCCGGTATATTCACATACGACGAAAAGCACACGGTATAAAATCGTGCGCTAAAATACTTTGTAAATCGTCTTGTGAATAAAACGGACTGCATAGTTTGAACCATCCTATATGTGACTCTTGCTTTGCGATTTGCAGGTTTGCTTTATCTATCCTGCATCGCCGTGTTAAAATCATACCGCCGCGCGGGCGCTTTGTCAAGAGTTTTCTTGCGGTGTTCCGGGAGAAGTTCCTTTTTTACGTCTTCTTCTGCGGAAGCGCTTCTTTTGAGGCTGCTCCTTTTCGGAGGTATTTCCCGGCTTTTTGCGCTTCGCTTTTTCAATGGGCTCGCCGCGCAGGGCGCAAATGCGCTCTACAACGACAACCGTGGGCGCGCCGGCGTCGACGATGACGTCCGCGCTTGCGAGGTATTTCGGGCGGCGCTCGTTTAAAAGGCGCTCAATCACCGCGCGGCGGTCCGGCGTCTGCAGAAGCGGGCGACGTTTATCGTTTTTGAGGCGCTCCTGCAAGGCGGCTAGCGGTACGTCGAGATAATAGATGGTACCGCCGCCTTGATGGAAGCCCTCTACGTTCTGCGGCTGCATCAGCGTACCGCCGCCCGTGGCGATGACGAAATGATTACTTTGCGCAAGCTCCTTTACGGTCTCGGTCTCGAGCGCGCGAAAATGCAGCTCGCCGTATTCTGCGAAAATCTCCTTGACCGTCATGCCGGTCTTCTTTTCTATGTACAAGTCCATATCGACAAACTGCATATCGAGCGCGGCGGCCAAGCGACGGCCGACCGTGGTCTTGCCGCTGCCCATGAAACCGCTTAAAACGATATTGCCCGATTTTATGATTTCACCTTTTACTTTTTTGTCCATTTCCCGTTCCCCGTTTCTTTCGGTTCGTTATACGCGGAAAAGCCGTGCCGTTTCCGCTTCCGCATCGCAGATGAGCTGTTCGATATCGCTGTCCTTAAACGACGCGCCGTACCAGAGCTCGTGCGCGGCGACCGCCTGACAGACGAGCATGCCCATACCGCCGACAGTTTTGAGTCCGCAGCTTGCGGCAAGCTTTAAAAATTTCGTTTTGCCGGGGTTATAGACGGCGTCGAACGCGGCTTTGCAGCGGGAGAGCACGTCTTCCCCGACAGCACTGACACCGGTTTTGGGGTACATACCGAGGCTTGTGGTGTTGAGCACGAGATCGTAGTGCCCGGTTTCCTTTGCGAGCTCGTCATAAGACAGCACGCGAAACACGCCGGTTTTGCTGCGCGTGCGGCAGAGCTCCGCGAGTTCATCGCTGAGCGCCTGTGCTTTTTCGAGCGAGCTTTCGCGGCAGACGATATCAAGATGCGGTGCATCGGCCGTGAGCACGGCTTCAAATGCGATAGCACGCGCCGCGCCGCCGCGGCCGAGCAGAAGAAGCTCGCCGTTAAAATCGAGCCCATAGCGCGCAAGGGCCTTTTTGCAGCCGACACCGTCCGTTGTGTAGCCGGTCATTTTGCCGTCTTCGACACGCACGGTGTTGACGGATCCGAAAAGCTTCGCTTTTTCGTCGATACCGTCGAGCAGGGGAATGATGTCGCTTTTGTGGGGGATGGTGATATTGAAGCCGTCGAGCGTGCGCAATGCGGGCAGCGCCTGTGTAAGGGACGGTACATCCAGCACGGAATATTCCGGCTTATGGCCTGTGAGGAAGAAGAGGCGATCATGGATAAACGGCGACATCGTGTGCCCGATGGGGTGCCCGATGACGGCAAAACGGCGAAGCTGCATTTTAAGGCTCTCCTTTAAAAACAGAAAAATTTAGCACGGAATGCGGAATTGCTATTGACAAATAAGCCGTGCATCCATACAATGTATGTGAGGTACACCCCGATTGTATCATGCCTGCGGCGTTTTGTCCATACGGCAGACGGTGCAGTACTTGACAAATACTACACGATAGGAGGAAAATTAAATGGTTCTGGAGAAAGTTATCGATATTATTGCTGAGGAGCTCAGCGTAGATCCCTCCGAGATCACCGAGGATTCCAACCTGGTTGAGGATCTGGACGCAGATTCCCTTGCTGTTGTTGATCTTGTCATGTCCATCGAAGATGCTTTCAACGTAGAAATTCCGGATACGGAAGTTGAAAACCTCAAGACGGTTGGCGAAATCGTTCAGTTCATCGAAGAACATCAGGGTCAGTAATTTTTGCGCTCTGCGTGAAATTTTTCGCCTTGTGCAAAACGATATGAAAACACCGGGAGCGGCTTTCTGGCTGTTCCCGGTGTTTTTTTCGCTGATTTAATTTATTCCGATGGACAGCTGTTTTGTTGGTACTCTGTTTCTGTAAATTAGTTTAAGCTAACTTTTAATTATTTATGTATAAGTATCTTTGGTACAAATTGCACCGAATCGTACAAGGAAAGAAGAAACGAACCTTCTTTTCTGTTTTTTTAAATAAAATCTTAGGCGGCCCGCATAAAGATGGCTGCCGCTCTTGCTTTTCAGGAAAATTCCCTGTATAATAAGAAACAATATGCCCGCTTTGGGCCCGGCGGCACAGCGTTTGCCGCACGAATCGTGAAAGGACTGAATTTCTTGGCGAATCAGAAGAAGATGGTCAACGACATCACTTCCATGGACGTTGACTTTTCCAAATGGTACACCGATATTGTTAAAAAAGCCGAGCTGATGGATTACTCCAGCGTAAAAGGCTGCATGATCATCGAGCCGTACGGCTACGCGATCTGGGAAAACATTCAGCATGAACTGGACGATCGCTTTAAGGCGACGGGCCATCAGAACGTTTACATGCCGCTGTTCATCCCGGAATCCCTCCTGCAGAAGGAAAAAGACCACGTAAAGGGCTTTGCGCCTGAAGTGGCCTGGGTAACGGAAGGCGGCAGCGAGAAGCTGAGTGAGCGCCTGTGCGTACGCCCGACGAGTGAGATTCTCTTCTGCGAGCATTACCAGAAGATCATCAACTCTTACCGCGACCTGCCGAAGCTCTACAACCAGTGGTGCTCCGTTGTGCGCTGGGAGAAAACGACGCGTCCGTTCCTGCGCTCCTCCGAGTTCCTGTGGCAGGAAGGCCACACCATGCACGAAACCGCAGAAGAAGCCATGGAAGAGACCATGCGCATGCTGCACACCTACGAGGAGTTCTACAAGAACGTGCTCGCCATTCCGGCTGTGACCGGCCAGAAGACCGAGAAAGAAAAGTTTGCGGGCGCTGTGGCAACCTACACCATTGAGCCGATGATGCACAACGGCGTTGCTTTGCAGGGCGGCACGAGCCACTACTTCGGCGACGGCTGGGCAAAGAACTTCGGCATTACGTTCACGGGCCGCGACAATACCCTGCAGCACCCGTACCAGACCTCCTGGGGCGTTTCCACCCGCATGATCGGCGCCATCATCATGGTACACGGCGACGACAACGGTCTTGTACTGCCGCCGAAGGTCGCGCCGATCCAGCTGGCAATCATCCCGATTGCACAGCATAAGCCCGGCGTGCTCGACAAGGCAAACGCGCTGTATGAATCCCTGAAGACGAAGTTCCGCGTGAAGCTGGACGACACCGACAACTCCCCCGGCTGGAAGTTCAGCCAGTATGAGATGCAGGGCGTGCCGCTGCGTTTGGAGATTGGTCCGAAAGATATTGAGCAGAACCAGTGCGTGCTCGTCCGCCGCGACACGAGAGAGAAGATTTTCGTTTCGCTCGATAACCTTGAGGGCGAGATTGAAAAGGCACTGCAGGCTGTGCATGACGGTCTTTATGAGCGTGCGCTGAAGAACCTTGAAGAGAAGACCTTCACGGCGACGACGTATGAGGAGTTCCTCGACATAGCGGAAAACAAGCCCGGCTTCATCAAGGCCATGTGGTGCGGCGACAGCGCGTGCGAGGACAAGCTGAAGGACGCAACCGGTGGCGTGAAGTCCCGTTGCATTCCGTTTAAGGAAGAGCACCTCTCTGATGTTTGCGTTTGCTGCGGCAAGCCGGCAAAGCACATGGTCTACTGGGGCAGACAGTACTGATTTTTCTGCTTTGCGTAGCGCTATATCAAATCGGCATACGTGTTTTACACGGTTTTAACTGTGTTTTTATAAGCAGAATGTTGTAAGAATACTTTAGGGCACACCGTATTTTTTGCGGTGTGCCTCTTTTTTTGCTCTTATTTATGAAATGCACGGCTGATTTTTGGACGCGCAGGCAACAAAGCAAAAATTTTTATGCAAATGATACAAGCAAAATAAAAGAAGCTTGTGCAAATCCGCTTTTTTCACAAAAAGGGCTTTACATTTGCTTTGGAATGGTCTAAAATACAAGCAGAAATAAATCGTTAGGAGTCCGTATGGACTTCGGCGTAAATTTAGGAGGAGAATTCCAATGGCAAATGTAAGAGTTGGCTTTATCGGCTGCGGCGGTATCGCAAACGGCAAGCACTTCCCGGGCATGGCCCAGCAGGAAGGCGTAGATATGTGCGCATTCTGCGACCTCATTCTTGAGAGAGCAGAAAAGGCTGCTAAAGAGTACGGCACCCCGGATGCTAAGGTTTACACCGATTATCATGAGCTTCTGGCAGACCCGACGATCGATGCTGTTCACGTTCTGACCCCGAACGTTGCACACTGCGAGATCACCGTTGCTGCTCTTGAGGCTGGCAAGCACGTTCTGTGCGAGAAGCCGATGGCTGCTACCCCGGCTGACGCTAAGAAGATGCTTGAAGCAAGAGACAGAACCGGCAAGATGCTGACGATCGGCTATCAGTATCGCCACTTCCCGGAGAACCAGGTTGCTAAGAAGGTTGTCGATTCCGGCGCTCTTGGCGATGTTTACTATGCAGAGGCTACATACCTTCGCCGCCGTGGCGTTCCGACCTGGGGCGTATTCACGGATAAGGCAAAGCAGGGCGGCGGTCCGCTGATCGACATCGGTACGCATGCTCTTGACCTCACGCTGTTCCTCATGAACAACTACGATGTTGACTATGTTTGCGGCACTTCCTTCGAGAAGCTCGGCCACACGCTCGATGCTAAGCATCAGGGTCAGGTCAACTACCGCGGTGAGTTCGATACCTGGAACAACGAGACCTACGACGTTGAAGACTCCGCTGTTGGCTTCATCAAGATGAAGAACGGCGCTACGATCGTTTTGCGCGCTGCTTGGGCTATCAACATGGCTGAAGACTACGCTGCAAACGGCGCAGCTTACACGATGCTGGCTGGTACCGAGGGCGGCCTCGATACGAAGGAAGGCCGTGTCCGTCTGAACCATGTTGTTGCTGAGTATCCGACCATTTCTTGGGTTGGCGACAAGGTCGGAGGTTACATCCCGGGCTTCTCTCAGGGTCCGGCACCGAAGTCCAAGGAAGCTGAGATCTGGGTCAAGGCTCTGAAGGGCGAAGGCGAGCTGTTTGTTACGGCTGATCAGGCTTATGTCGTCACGAGAATCCTCGATGCGATCTATGAGTCCAACAGAACCGGCAAGCCTGTTTACTTCGACTAATTTTAATCAGTACATTTTGTGTGCGGCGGCATTTCGTGTCGCCGCACATTTTCTAAGGCGGAGTTTCCGCAAACGTTATAATTTTCAGAAAGGTGGTTTTTCCCATGGAAAATATCAATGTTCAGGTTTATTCCCTGGTTTCCGAGCCGATTAGCCCGATTGAGAAGCTGAAGACCATTGCAAAGCTTGGTTTTGCAGGCGCAGAATTCACTGCGGACTTCACGGAAGTGCCGGTTGAAGAAATGAAGAAGGTTCTCGCAGAGAACAATTTGAAGGTCGATTCCGCTCACGTCGGTCTGGATCAGATTGAAGGCGTTCTCCCCTACTTTGCAGAGCTGGGTGCAAAGCTCGTCATCTGCCCGGCAACGAACTTCTGCAACAAGGCAGAAGCTGAAGAAGTTGCAGCAGAACTCAACCGCCTCGGCAACATTGCGAAGCAGTACGGCATCAAGATCGGCTACCACAACCACACCGACGAGTTCTATGTGGACGAGGGCAAGTATCTTTATGACTGGCTCATCGATGCATGTGACCCGGAAGTTACGGCTTTCCAGCTTGACTGCGGCTGGTGCAGCGCAGCAGGCGTAAACCCGGTAGACTTCATCAACAGCCACGCAGGCCGCATTGCAAGCATCCACATTAAGGAAAACGGCGGCGTTATCGGCGCAAACAAGCCGCAGTCCCGCCACGACACCACCCCGCGCTTCAAGTTTGAGAAAGACGCTGACGGCAAGCCGATCTTCCCGCCGGAGTTCCTCAAGATGAAGGAAGAGCACGACAAGCTGAACGTGCCGCAGGGCCAGGGCATTGTGGACTGGAAGGCTGTTAAGGCAGCTGCCGACGCACAGTGCGACAACGTCATTTACGTTGTTGAGCGTGAAGCCAGCTACAACGACCCGCAGGATCGCGTAGCTTGCCTTGCTGAAGACATTGCATGGCTGAAGGCTAACCTGTAATTCAATTTAATGCAAAATGAGCCGAGCACAGAAGTTGTGTTCGGCTTTTTTGCTGCGCAAAAAAAGAAGCTTGCGGGGAACATAGCGTAGCGACACTAAAAATTCCGCCCGCCTTTTCAAAGGCAGAGGGGACTTGGGGCAGCGCCCCAAGTCCCCTCAAGTTTTCTCGAAGAAAATTTAAATCAAAGCCTTTATTCGTTCGCTTTCACAAGCAAATGCGAAGCGCTTAGTGCTGGATCTGCTGCTCTTCCTCGTCATCGTTATGGCTCCACGGCGAGGGGGCCAATTTTTTATGCAGCGCAACAAGCTCGTGGTCGTAGTTATGTCTGACTTCACACTTTTTGTCGAAAATCATGGTCGCTTCGTCGTCTGCGGTGCAAGCCGGCCACTCCGGCAGGTCTTCGCTGGACGGTTTGCCGTCACGCGCGAAGTTGAGCCACGCGTCGCACATCTGCTTTTCGAGCAAGTCGGTCACGCCGGGCTCGTTATACGCGGCGACGAGGCTCGTGTTATGGAACACAAACGGGATCTCGCTGCAATGCCACGCGATATGCCCACCGTCATACGGGAAGGTGTAGGTCATCATATACGAATATGTGCCGCTTTCCGGGTGCTGTGCTTTTTTCAAGATGAAATCAGTAGACGGCGCACGGAAGATGGAATCCATGAACAGCACGTCGCTGACGTCCTTATCCGGGTAAACCTCGGCGAACATCTCCTTGAGCTTTTTGCCCTCTGCGCCGTAGCGTTTTTCGATCATAGAATCGATGAGTGCAGCATCGGCCTTTTCCTCTTCGCTTAATGCCGGCATGAACGAGAACTCGCCGAGCACGGTGCCAACCATGACCGGGATGGTTTTTGCGTGCTCCGTGAAACCGACCTCGAGCGGATCGCCGAGGTACCAATCGTTTGCAAGCGGGTTGCCGCCGACGTATGCGCCCGTTTTTGCGACCTCCGGCGCGACCTTGTTGTACGCCGCCGCGAGCTGTGCGTACGGGATGGTCTCCAGTGCTTTGACATCATCGAGCTTCAATTCTGCCAGAAGCGCCGTGACGATGGCTTTGCCGTTCTGCTCCGTGGAATTGCCGGAGACGAAGTGATCGATGCAGCCGCTCTGCACGACGCCCTTATGGAACAGGCCGTCCGCCGCAGGGGTCTGCATCAGCGTCCAGACCTTCATACCGCCGCCGGACTGGCCGAACAGCGTGACGTTTTCCGGGTCGCCGCCGAAGTTTGCGATATTTTCGTGAATCCACTGCAAAGCTGCGACCATATCGGCGTTGCCGGCGTTGCCGGAATTCTTATATTCCTCGCCGAACGGGGAAAGGTCGAGATAGCCGAGGATATTGAGGCGGTGGTTGAGTGAAATGACGACGACATCGCCGTATTTGCTCATGTTTTCGCCCTCGTAGGCGATGTGCTCAATGGAGGAGCCCGCCGCGAATCCGCCGCCGTGCAGCCAAACGAGCACGGGCTTTTTGGCGTTCGGGTCAAGATGCTGCGTCCAGATATTGAGGTACTGGCAGTTCTCATCGAGCGGCCAATAGCGGTGCGGCACCATCAGCTCGTTGCTGGGCTGATCCTGCTGCAGCATGGGGCACACGTAGCCGTAAGCCAGCGCGTTTTTGATGCCCTCCCACGGCTCTACCGGGGTCGGCTGGTGGAAACGCTTTGCATCGGCGTATTTTACGCCGTGGAACACATATGTGCCGTCAAGCTGAAAACCACGCAGCTTACCGGCTTTGGTCTCGACGACCGGGTCTGTTTTGGTGCACATGAAATTTCTTGCCATATATCACAACTCCTTAAAAATTTGACAAGTAAAAAATAACCTTGCAATGTTAATTGTAAGGTTATTTCTTATAAATGTCAATATTCTAATTTTTGATTTTATGTGCAATTTACAAGAACAGGTCTTTTAAAAGCTGCTTGCCGGTCTTTGTGCGGAAGATGTTCTCGTACACCTTTTCGGCGGCTTCATGGGTCATGCCGCTCTCGAAAATGTTTACGAGGAAATCGGCTTCAACGAGAATTTGATAATCGATGCCGTTGATGTTCGTGTACGTGTGGTGGTGGCCGATGAGGTAGCAGATGCGCTCTGTCTGCTCATGGGTATAGCCGCACGCGGGCAGCATTTCGAGTGCGATGGGCGGGCCTTCCACCTCCTGGTGAGGGCCGTTGCAGTTGCCGTATTTTTCAAAGCACACACGGATGCCGATGTCGTGCGTAATGGCAGCGGCTTCCAAAATTTCTTTTGTCGCATCGTCCACGTCTTCGCCCTCCGCGATGGTCTTTGCGAACGCGAACACCTTCAAAAAGTGGTTGACGCGCTCGACACAGCCGCCCTCGTACTCTGTCATTTTCAAAACGAGCTTGCTAAAATTTGTCATGTTTTTCACTTCTTTCTTTCAAAATCGTCTGCGCAGGGCACCCAGTACCGGCGCGTGAGGATGCCTTCTTCCAGCACTTTGTTTTCGAGTACGCCGCCGGCGCTTTCAATCGTTTTCGCCGATCCGGTGTTTGTATCATTGCAGGTGATGAGTACCTTTTTGATGCCGATTGAACGCGCAATGGGCAGCGCGAGCGCAAGCTGGATTTTGGCATACCCGTGGCGGCGCTCACTCGGCACAATGCCGTAGCCGATGTGACCGCCGAACAGCCTGAGGTAGTCGTTCAGCTCGTGGCGGATGTCCACGGCGCCGAAGAGTTTTGTTTCGTTGTCATCGGTGAGAAAATAAAGCGTTTCATTCACAAAGCCCTCGGGGACACGAGTGCGCTTTTGGATGCTTTCACGCCGCCATTCCTCAAACGGCAGATTTTTCGGATTTGCGGACGCGATGGGTACGATGCGCTCCGCGCCCCAGTCTTTAAGATATGCCGCATACTGCGTCGCTGTAATTTGTTCCGGCAAAATCAGTTTCATTGAAATTTCTCCCGTTATCTTGCCATGACGGCCTCGATGTCTTCGATGGTGCGCGGCACGGACGCAGAGAGGTTCTCTGCGCCGGTCGGCGTGACAAGGCAGTTATCCTCCACGCGGAAGCCGATGCCGAGATCTTCGGCGTAAATGCCGATATCAACGCAGAAGACCATATTCGGCGCGATGGGCTTGCCGAGTGCATCGACAACATCGTGCACGTCGTAGCCGACATGGTGCGCACCGCCGTGCCACATGTATTTGCCAATCTCATCGTAAGAGGACAGCAGACCAATCTTTTTCAGCTGCTCACAGCAATAGCGGCGGGCGGTCTTATCCACATCGTCCATGAGCATACCGGGCTTGATGGTGGAGAACATGTAGTTCGACGTATTGAGGGCACACTCATACAGCATGCGCTGCTCTTTCGAGTATTTGCCGTTGCACGGCCAGCCACGGGAGACATCGTTGCACTCGCCATCCCACTGCGCGCCAACGTCATTCAAGATCATATCGCCGTCCTTGGCTTGTCCCATGTAGCTGTCGTAATGGATGCAGAAGTTGTTTTCGCCGGCGGAAATGATGGAGTGGAACGCGGGCTCAAGCACGCCGGCGCTGGTGAGGGCGTAGTCGAACTCGGCTTTATACTCGTACTCATACATGCCGGGGTGCGAAGCGCGCATCATGCGCAGAATGCCTTCGCGCGTAACGGTCATGGCGCGACGCATGGCGTCAATCTCGCACGGAGCCTTCAGGGTACGCAGGCGCTTTAAGATAGGCAGGATATTTTCAACCGTGAGGAACGGGTAGCCGGTCTTAATGGTCTGCGCGAAGCGGTGGGCTTCATCTAAGCCCTCGTCCGGCGTATGGCGGTAGAGGTCGAGGTAGACGTGCTGCACGTTGCCGCTGTTCAAAACACGGTGGATATCGTTTTCAAAGTTCTCAACGAAGCGGATATCCGTGATTCCGGACTGCGCCATAACTTCATCGGCTTTCGGTCTGCGGCCCGTCCAGCGCTCTTTCATGAGATCCGGCGGGAGGATATAGATGGATTCCTGCACATTGCCGCCGATTTTTGTGGCGACCAACACAAACCCCGCGAATTTAATGCCCGTTAAATACAGGAAATTGCGGTTTGTGAAGAATGTATAGTACGCATCGGCGCTCTGACGCGGTGCGCTGCCGGAAAAGAACACGGCTGCGCTGCCGTCTTTCATTTCGGCGTACAGGCGCTGACGGTTTGCCTTGTGGAATTCTGCTGTCATGATAATCCCCCCGAATCTTTTTAGTGCTTATTTATATTTTCTAACGACTCATTTCTACGAGTCGTTCAGAAACCCCATTGACTGGGTTTCCTGCGGCTAAACAGTCCACCGGACTGTTTAGCCTACCTTCCTAGTCCTAATGTAGGCAAAAGGATTTCGTCGTCTGCGGACGACGAATCAGGGCTCTACCCTGATAACCCGCAAGTTTTCTGGAAAAAACTTGACCAAAGACTTTGTTTGTCGCTTCGCTATGTTTACTTTAGCTTTGCTGCAAGTGCAACCCAGCCTTTTTCCTCTTTGCGGTCGATGATCTCGAATTTATCCGCGAGGCACGCCAAAACATCGTCTTCTCTGGTATCAATGATGCCGCTCATGATATAGACGGTATCGAGCTTCATAAAGCGTGGAGCATCTTTTGTGAGCAGAATCACGACGTCTGCGACGATATTCGCGACAACGACATCGAATGTGCCGGTAACCTTATCTGCCAGATTGCCGCAGATGCCGGTGAACTTATCGCCGACGTGGTTGATCTCTGCGTTTGCGACGGCGGTCTTGACGGCGAGAGCATCAATATCGACGCCAACGGCGCTGCCTGCGCCGAGCAGCAGACCGGCGACGGACAAAATACCGCTGCCGCAGCCCATATCAAGCATGGTATCGCCCGGCTTTACATACTTTTCGAGCAGCTCCATGCAAAGGCGGGTCGTTTCATGCGTGCCGGTACCGAACGCGAGACCCGGCTCCAGATGCAGCACGACGCGGTCACCTGCTTCGTACTCGTCCTCCCACATGGGGCGCACAAGCAAGCGGTTGCCGACGGGGATGGGCTTAAAATACTTTTTCCAGTTGTTGATCCAATCCTCCTCCGCACAGTTGGCGGCGGTGATGGTGTTCTCAATGCCGACGGCTTCAAAACGCTCTTTGAGGAAAGAAATGGCTTCCGCCGGGTTTTCCTCCGGGCTGATATACACATGGATGATGCTTTTGGTTCGGTCTTTTTTAAGAAGGTCTTCGTCAATGAGGTCGATATGCGCGATTTCCATCGCTTCCTCTTCTAAATGCGAATAGTCTTCAATATAAATGCCGTAGGGCACGACCATCTGCGCAATGTCGCCCGCGCGGTCCGTATCCGCCGCGGGAATAGTGACCTGTAATTCGGTCCAGTCTGCGTTTACCTGATCTGTCATACTTTTTAACTCCTGTTCTCTTTTTATAAAATGCAGAAAATTATCTATACATTTCTCATATAAGCTGATTATACAACGCGCCCGGAAAACTTGCAATAGGAGGCCCTGCGACAATCATGACAAAACGCAAATTTCTGCTGCAAGGCATCGCTTTAACGGCATTTTCACTGTTTTTCCGCATTACGAATATCGGCTACCGTGCGTATTTATCGGGCAAAATCGGTGCGGAGGGCATGGGGCTTTACCAGCTCATCTTCTCCGTGTTCCTGCTCGCCATCACGCTTTCCACTTCCGGCATCAGCTTGGCCGTGACGCGCATGGTGACGGCAGCCATTGCGGCGAACCACCGCTGCACGGTGCGCAGCGTGGTGACGCAGTGCTTTTTGTTCTGCCTGACGGTGAGCTGTACCATTGCGGTTTTGCTGCTGTGCTTTTCGGATTTTGCCGCCGCGCATATTTTGGGCAACGCCGGCGCGGCGCCGTCTCTGCGCATTTTGGCGCTGGGGCTGCCGTTTATGTCGCAGTGCACGTGCATGAAGGGATATTTTTTAGCAGTGGACGAATCGCTTTCCACCTCATGGAGTGATGCGGTGGAACAGGTGCTGACGATTTTCTCCGCCGTTATGCTGTTCTGGTATTTTGCGCCGCAGAGCATAGAAGCCGCGTGCTTTGCGGCGATGATTGCTTCAACATTCGGAGAAGCCGTTTCGTTTTTGGCGGGGTTCCTCATTTACCGCCGCAGCTTAAAGCGCAACACGCCGAAAGAAAAAGAGCAGGCGACGGGCGTTCTGCACGGGATGTTCCACATTGCGGTGCCGTGCACGCTTTCGAGCGCGGCGCGCAGCTTGCTTTCAACGGCGGAAAATCTGCTCATCCCGCGCGAGCTCGGGCGTTACGGGCTCAGTCGTGCGGCTTCCATGTCCGCCTACGGTTTATTGCAGGGCATGGCAATGCCGATGCTGTACTTTCCGTCTTCGTTTTTGACGTCGTTCGCGTCTTTGCTCATCCCGAAAACGGCACGGGAATTTGAGCTTTCGCACCGCAGGGCCGTGCGGCACATCACGCAGCGCGCGGTGCACGCAGCCCTGCAGTTCGGCATTTTCTGCGCGGGGATCTTCTTCGTTTTCGGCAGTGACTGGGGCGAAGCGTTTTATAAGAGCCGGGAAGCTGGGGCATACCTCAAAATTTTGGCGCCGCTCGTACCGCTTTTGTATCTGGATGTCGTAGTGGACAGTCTTTTAAAGGGGCTTGACGAGCAGCTGAACTCCATGAAATACAACTTTTCGGATTCGTTTCTGCGTGTGCTTTTGATTTTGCTTTTCATGCGGTTTGCCGGTATGCGGGCGTACATTGCAATTTTGTTTTTCTCGTCCATCTTCAACGCGATGCTGAGTGTACGAAGATTATTAAAAGTCGCCGATGTACATATCGGGCTATTGAAAAGTGCAGTGATGCCGGCGTTTTTCGCACTGCTTGCCGCAAATGCAACACAGTTTTTATTGAAAAGCATTTCGCTTTCGGGTATTCCCCTTGTTTTGCTGCAAACGGCGGTTTGTGCAGGGCTTTATGCCGCTTTGCTGTTTCCGTTTTTAAAGCTGTGCACGTATCATACGGACAAAAAGCAAACCGTTAAAACATAAAAGCGGCGCTCCGACAGGTTGCCCCGCCGAAGCGCCGTGATTTTATTTACGTGTTGTCAGAAAGAAATCAGATCCAACGGGTCTCGGTCATCTTCGGCTCGAAGATGATAGCGGACTTCAGGGTCTCAACAGCCTTCATAAGGCCCTCGTTCTGGCTCATGAGGCTATCCTCATGCTCGATGCTGATGGCATAGTCATAGCCGACAAGGCGCAGAGCACTGATGATATCCTTCCAATAGAGCAAATCGTTGCCGTAGCCGACGCTGCGGAAGATCCAGGAGCGGTGTGCTTCGTCTGCATAGCTCTTCGTATCGAGCGCGCCGTTCTTTGCCATATTGTACTTATCGAGGCGGGTATCCTTTGCGTGTACGTGGAAGATTGCGTCGCCGCCGAGCTCGCGGATAACAGCAACCGGATCCATGCCCTGCCAAATGAGGTGGGACGGGTCAAAGTTTGCGCCGATCTCCGGGCCTACAGCCTCACGGAGCTTGAGGAGCGTCTCGGTGTTGTAAACACAGAAGCCCTGGTGCATTTCAAGAGCGATCTTGTTGACGCCGTGCTCTTTTGCGAATGCTACAAAATTCTTCCAGTAATCGACAAGAATCTTCCACTGATACTCAAGGATCTTACCGAAATCGTCCGGCCATGCGCATACAACCCAGTTCGGATACTGAGAGGTCTCGCAATCGCCCGGGCAGCCGGAGAAGCAGTTGATCTGATGCAGGCCGTATTTTTCAGCCATCAGAACTGCGTTGCGCATGTCCTTATCATAAGCCGCAGCCAGCTCCTTATTCGGGTGGATCGGGTTGCCGTGGCAGGAGAATGCACTGACTTCCATATCATACTTCTTGATGGTATCGCAGAACTCCTGATACTTTGCTTCATCGTGGAGCAGAACTTCCGGATCGCAGTGATCTTTGCCCGGATAGCCGCCGCAGCCGATTTCGACCATCTGGATGCCCATGGACTTGAAATACTTCAGTGCGTCCTCAAGAGGCATGTTGCCTACAACATTGGTAAGTACGCCTAACTTCATGTTAAAACACTCCTTCTAATTGAATAAATCAAAAGAATAACAGATTGAATTGGGGCTTTTTCTGAAAGAGAAAACCCTGTTTGGTTTTATTGTACTATATTTCCTTGGTAAAATCAACATGGATTTGGCTTTTACGCCGCATTTTTTTGGAATGCCTTTCGGCAGATGTATTGAATTTTTATGGTTTTCCGTCAAATTCACGGTAGAATTTTACAATGTCTTCCGCTATAATGAAAGTTAGCGTTTTATTAAAGGCGGTATAGTTAAATGGAAAAGACTCAAAACTTTAAAAACACCGTGTTTGCCTGCTACCGCGGGTATATCACGCAGGGCATTGTGAACAATCTCTCTCCCCTGTTTTTCGTGTTGTTCCAAAACAAATTCGGCATTTCGTATTCGCTGATTTCGGCGCTCATCCTGTGCAACTTTGTGACGCAGGTCATCACGGATATGCTTTCCGTTAAATACGTAGACCGCATCGGCTACCGAAAATCAGCGGTCATCGCACACGCGCTGGCGTTTTTAGGCCTTGTGATGCAGGGCACGCTGCCGAACGTGCTGCCTGCGCCGTATGTGGGTCTTGTCCTTGCGACGATTGTAAACGGCGTGGGCGGCGGCCTGATTGAAGTTATCATCAGCCCGATTGTCGATTCCTGCCCGGGAGACGCGAAGGCCTCCGCGATGAGCCTTTTACATTCGTTTTACTGCTGGGGACAGGTGGGCGTGGTGCTCATCACGACGCTTTTGCTGCGCTTGATCGGCGAGGATTTGTGGTTTATCATCCCGATTTTGTGGTCTTTGCTGCCGCTTTATAATTTATTCCGTTTCCTCAAGGTGCCGCTGATGCCCACCGTGCCGGAAGAAGAAAAAACACCGCTCAAAACGCTGTTTACCTCGAAAATTTTCCTCGTGGCACTTCTTTTGATGCTTTGCGCGGGCGCGAGCGAGCTTGCCATGAGCCAGTGGAGCTCGCTGTTTGCGGAGCGTGCGCTCGGCGTGACGAAGGTCATCGGCGACCTTTTAGGGCCGTGCCTGTTTGCGGTGTTTATGGGCATCGGCAGAACAATCTACGGCGTGTGGGGCGAGAAAATCCATTTAACGGGCGCGATGGTATTCTGCGCCGCACTGTGTATTTTGTGCTATCTTGGTACGGCTTTATTTGAAAACCCGTGGCTTTCTCTGCTTTCGTGCGCGCTGTGCGGCTTTTCCGTAAGCCTCATGTGGCCGGGCACGTTCTCGCTGACCTCCGCCGCGTATCCGAAGGGCGGTACGGCGATGTTCGGCATTTTGGCGGTGTTGGGCGATGTGGGCTGCTCTGTGGGCCCGGCATTGATGGGCGCAGTGAGCGGCGCGGTTTCCGGCAATGCAAAAATCGCCGCATCTTTCCCGAATCTCACTGCGGACCAACTCGGTTTAAAGAGCGGCATGCTGTTTTCCGCGGTTTTTCCGGCATTTATTTTAATCGGCGTTCTGTTGCTCACACGGTTTCATAAGGCTGCAAATAAAAAGCCAAGCCCCAAAGCGGACTTGAGCGAAGAATAATTTGTAGACAGCAGGTAGAGAAAAAGTGCAACGCAAATCTCTTGCATTTTGAATTTGCAAGGGATAAATTGTTGCACTTTTGCCAGATTGCTACCAAACAGAATTTGTGAATGCAAACCTCAAAGCAGTTTGCTTCCTGCACGCTTTCTATCCTGCGGCCTGCGTCAACACACATGCTGTTGTGTTTTGCGACATGAACGGCAGACAAACGCCGCTCTCACCTGCGCCGACCAACAGCCCCGTGCCGTTTTCGCAGGAGTCTTATACGTCAGATACTCACCGTGACAGTTGAGTTTCCAGCTCGCGAACGCGGCGAAGAATATCGACGGAATAGGACGGAATACGGCCGAGCGCATCGGGACCGACATTCAAAAGGTAGTTTACACCCATACCGTTGAGCTTCTGCTTGTTTGCAAGGATCTGCTCGGGTGTTTTCCAGTTGTGGTCGTAGTATTTGAAGCCCCATGTGTCGTTCAGCGTGGCCGCGGTCTCATAGAGGTTATACGGCGAATACTTGAAACCGAACAGATCGTTCATGGACTGCATGTCCCCTGCGCGTTCTTTCGAGATCTCTGCCGGACGCTCTGCCGGAATCTCGTTATCGCCGAGAGAAACGTAATCATACACGCCGTTGCCGAGGCGAGAGTTCACAAGGCAGTCCGGCTGATACTGCTTCACAAGGTCGTAAAGCTCCTGACTCTGCGCCTTTGTCATCACGCCCGGGGTGTCGAACCAGATCAGGCAGATGTCGCCGTATTTTGTCATGATCTCCTTCACCTGCGGCTTGATCTTCTCGTTAAAGCAGATGGAGTAGTCTTTGTTGTCTGCACCGGGGAAATCCCAGTTGTTATACCACGCCGTGCCTGCGCAGCCGGTGGTTTTGTCGTAGCCGCCGCCGTGCGGGTGGTGCCAGTCAAGCTCCTGCGAATAGTAAAGCCCCAGCTTTAAACCGTGCTTGTAGCAGGCTTCCGCCAGCTCTGCGATGAGGTCTCTTCCAAATGGCGTTGCTTTTTTGATGTTGTATGCATCGCAGTCGGAATCAAACAGCGCAAAGCCCTCGTGGTGCTTAGAGGTAACCACAAAGTAGGTCATGCCGCATTCTTTTGCAAGCTTTACCCACTCCTCCGCATTAAAATAAACAGGGTTGAACGCACCCGCAAGCTGTTCCATTTCGCGGTTCGGGATGGCAAAGGCGGACTGGATCCATTCACCGTAATCATAAGGCGTGCGGCGCCCTCTGTACTCACCGGCGAGCATGGAATAGAGTCCGAAGTGGACCATCATGCCGTATTTCGCTTCGCGAAACCATTCGATATTGTTCATGTCTTTTCTGCACGGCTGCCGACGAAAAAAATTGCGCAGCCGTGCTTCCTCCTTTGAGAATTTTTTATGTACCCTATTATAGCATACGGAACCGAATCTGTCTTGCTGTTTCTTTTTTATACAAGCGAAAAAAGCCATGCAGCGTGCTATACTGAAAATGAAGACAAATCAAAGCGGAAAAACCGGAGACATAGTATGGCGGAATATGTAGATATTGTAGATGAGAACGGGATCCCCACAAGCGAAACGGTAGAGCACGAAACGGCGCACGCAAAGGGCTTTCGGCACCGCACCCGCGCTTGACGCAAAAGCACTTGCGAGCCTGCTTGCCAGCAATCCCGAACTACTCAAAAAGGCTTTGGAGTCTGTCCTGCTTGCAATAACACCTGAGTTTATTAGCGAAGCGCAAATTAGCAAACGGACTGAAAACCGAATGAAAATACGTCGATAATGCAGTGCGTATTAGCAAAATGCTAACTGTGGAAATACAGAAAAAGTGATTGGTCTTGACCACAAAATGCCAAACCTGTGATTAGCAATTAGCAAGCAGCCAACCACAACAGAAAATAAAAGCCGAAAAGCCCGATTTTACTAGGCTTTTCCGAAATTATAGTGTTAATCATTTCTTTTTTTGAAATCTGCTAATATTATGCCGTTTTTCCATTCGTTTTAGCAAGGTATTAGCAAACGCAAAGATTTTTGGGGAACATCATTAAGTTAATAGGATACTCGTTACGAGTGCTAATTCACAGTTGAATTTTTTGTTCTTTTTATATTAGTATAAATAAAATTTAACTTAAATAAGTCATAGAGATATCTGTATTCAGTTTTCAAAATACACAAAATACAAATGAAAGGCTTCCATTTTCGTGGTTCGGAATTAACTCCTTCACTTGTTTGAACCGGGAGGGCGTTTTTGGGGGTGTTTTTTCAAAATTTCTTGAAAAAATTTTTTGTAAACAAAAAGCCGCCTATTTCCCTCGTAATCGAGGTCAATAGACGGCGGGTAGAAATATTCATAATTTTGGTGTATAATAGGAAATTAAGAGAAAGATAAATTTGAATTTGTGGAGGATAATATGAAAGTAGATGTCATTAAGAAATATTTTCAGTCTTGGTTAGATAACGATGTTGAGATTGTAAAACAGACTTTTTCTGAAAATGCTTTGTATAGTGAATGCTATGGACCTGAATATCATGGCTTATCACAAATTGTAACATGGTTTGAAAATTGGAATAATAAGGGACAAGTATTGGAATGGACAATCAAACGAATATTTGAGCAAAACCAAACGTTAATTGTTGAATGGTACTTCAGATGTAATTATGATGGTAAGATAGATGGCTTTGATGGTGTTACAATAGCAGATTTTGATAAGGATATGAAAATATTAAAATTATGTGAATTTCAGTCGAAGGCAGAACACTACTATCCATATGAATCATGATCTAAATTCCAGTTTGTCGAACTTACTCTAAATTAGCAAAGACCGCTTACAAAAGTGTAGGCGGTCTTTTTTCGTGTTTAGATATATTTGATTTTGAGCTTTCTTTTCTTGGCTGAAAGCACCTTGCAAAGAATATCATCTACTGCGTCCGTGTATCTGCCTTGTGCTATCAGGCTGTTCTTCAAACGGATAAGTGATTGCAACACTCTCCTGTATTCTTCATCGGAGCAGAGAGGGTATTTTCATTAGCAAAATTGCGAAAACCCTGCCGATTTTTATTAGCAAGCAGTCCACCTGAAAGGCGGACGACATTAGTCCCAATTTCCATTAGCTGACGGAGGATTTGCTAATGAGGTTTTCTGCATTTTTCAGTTTCATTGTCTTTGAACTAAAATAAAAAAAGCCGAAAAGCCCGATTTTACTAGGCTTTTCGGCTGTGCTTTTGGCACCCCCTGCGAGAATCGAACTCACAACTAACCCTTAGGAGTATGGCTTACCATGTGATACACGGTTCGGATGTAACTTCCAATATCATCCCTTACGCAGAATGACTTGTAGTAAACGAACTTTATGATGCAAAACACCTATTCTGACGCAGTTTTATGTGTCCGTTGGGTGGTCCTATTAGCAAATTCTTAGCAAGAGGACACCCAGCCAAAGCCGATTGCTACTGCCATTCTTCACTCCCTTAGTCAAAATGACAAGGCAAATACATGGAGATTACTATGGACAAGAAAGAGAAAAAGTCACTGCCGGAACCGCGCACATATACCGTGGAACAGATTGCGGCTATGCTCAACATTGGCCGCACAACCGCATATCAGCTCGTCAAGCAGGAGGAGTTCAGGATCGTCCGCATAGGAAATGCGATCCGCGTCTCCAAGAAATCTTTTGACGAGTGGCTGGAAAGTTTGGAATTGTGAATATCGCAAGAAACGCCGTAGGCTCAAAAAACCTATGGCGTTTTTTTATACCCATTTTGAAGGAGGCTGGCAATGAAATTGACAGAAGCAGAAATGAGGATGGTGTTTCAGATTGAAAGTACCAATCAGAACGCTGCCCTGAATGAGATTTACATGACATGGCGCTACGCGCCGAACCCGGCAACGAAAGAAACGGCGGAAGGCCTTCTGGACAAGCTCCGTCCCCTGTCGGATCAGGAGTGCATGGATTTGATCCGCAAGGTGCAGGCCGAATACCGTCTGCCGGAGAAAGCCCGCACCATCGGGGAAATGCTGGCAGAGGCCAGACAGCAATCCGGGGCGCAGAAGTTATCTGGTCATGACATTATGGCTTTGGAGCGTTTCGACCCGGCAACCAGACACATGATCGTCTTTGATGTTCTTACCCATGACTCGCCTGTTGGCTGGAAGGGTGAGAAAATGCGCCTGTTCCTGACTGACGCCGGATACAGTAAGGCTTTGGAAAATCAGGAAAAGGGGCATATCAAAATCCGCAACCATGCGAAGGTGCTTTCCGGCGATCTCCACTATGACCATAAAGACCGTGAGAGGTAGCCGCCCTAAAAATGTATCAAAATCAGTGGGATATCTTCTGTTTCTTCCTCTGTAGCTTGCGTTCTGAACAGGGCGTGGATGTTTTCCCATGTGGGAGGCTATGGAGGCGTACAGACGGATAAACCGCTTAAAATCAACACTTTTTATTTTCACAGGAAGGAGGTGTGAAGATGGCTGTTTTTCGTATTGAAAAGACCCGTGATTATACGGTCATGTCGAACCATCACTTGAAAGATCGAACGCTGACCCTGAAATCCAAAGGGCTGCTGTCCATGATGTTGTCGCTCCCTGACGAGTGGAATTACACCACCAGAGGTCTTGCGGCGATCTGTCGGGAAGGTGTGGACAGCATCGGTGCGGCGTTGAAGGAGTTGGAAACCCACGGGTATATCCGGCGCACCCAGCTTCGGGATGAAAAAGGCAAGATCACGGATACCGAGTATGTCATTTACGAAATGCCTCAGTGCGAGCCGCCGTCAAGCCCAGGTACGCCTTTACCGGGTACGGCAAAGCCATATACGGAAAACCCGGATATGGGTATCCCGGATACGGCGGAACCGTGTACGGAAAACCCCGCACAATTAAATACTAATCAAACAAAGACTGATTTATCAAGTACGGAGATATCAAATCCTATCCCATCAAATCCCCCTACCCCCACAGGGGCAAGGATGGGAACGGATCAGATGGGAGCCAGAGAATGTTATCGTGAAGTGATTTTGGATAACATCGAGTACAGCTATCTGGTGCAGGACAATCATATCGACTGTGAGCAGCTTGACGAGATTGTTGACCTGATCGTGGATACCGTGTGTTCTGCCCGCAAAGTCATCCGCATCGCCGGAGACGATTATCCGGCGGAGGTGGTAAAGTCCCGGTTTATGAAGCTGGACAGTTCCCATGTTCAGTATGTCATGGACTGCATGAAGGACAACACCACCTATGTCCGCAATATCAAGAAATACCTTCTGGCGGCGCTGTATAACGCCCCGACCACCATCAACAGCTACTATTCTTCCTTGGTACAGCACGATATGTACGGGGACGGGCAAAGGGGGCGAGGCTAAATGCAGGAGGAAGTAACGCGGGGCGCCGTAACGCTCATTGTTGACGGAGCCAAGCTAAGTGAGCAGGTCTTTGAAAAGGCCGTCAAAAAGTTCCTGGAGGAAATCCAGAAAAGCCAGAAGCCCAAAATCTACCGCGGCAGGCAGAGCCTTAAACAGCTTGCCAGCCAGAACGCAGGTCTTGCCAATATCGAGATCAGCGACAAGAATATCAAGGCTTTCTCCCGTGTGGCGAAGAAATACCATGTGGATTTTGCCTTGAAGAAAGACACCTCCGCAGAGCAGCCCCGTTACCTGGTCTTTTTCAAAAGCCGGGACGCGGATGCCATCACAGCGGCGTTTCAGGAGTTTGCCAGCCGGAAAATGAGCCGTGAGGAAAAGCCCTCCATCCGGGAGCGGCTGACCCAGGCGAAGGAACAGGCGGCAGAGAAAACGAAACACCGTACCATTGACCGGGAGAAAGTAAAGGTCAAAGATCGGAGCGTGCAGAGATGAATATGAAAAAAATGTTTTTGCTGAACCTTCCGTATCTTCTGTTCGTGTATCCCTTCGATAAGCTGGCACAGGCTTTCCGGCTTGCGCCCGGCGCTGACCTCTCCGGCAAGCTGCTTTCTATCGGGGGCGGCTTCACGGCAGCACTTTCCTCCCCGTGGCTCAGTTTCCATCCCACGGACCTGCTGATCGGCATAGCCGGTGCGGTTGTCCTTCGTATGGCGGTCTACCTGAAAGGCAAGAACGCTAAGAAGTATCGCCACGGGATCGAGTATGGTTCTGCCCGCTGGGGTACGGCGGCGGATATCGCCCCCTACATGGACAAGGACTTTTTCCAAAACATCCCCATGACGCAGACGGAACGGATCACGATGGCGAGCCGTCCAAAGCAGCCGAAGTATGCCAGAAATAAAAACATTCTGGTGATCGGCGGTTCCGGCAGTGGCAAGACGCGGTTCTTCTGTAAGCCGTCGCTGCTGCAAGCCCATTCGTCCTATGTCTGCACCGATCCGAAAGGAACCTTGCTGCCGGAGATCGGCACTTTCCTGGAACGGAAGAAATACCGTATCAAATGCCTCAACCTGATAAACTTCCGAAAATCCATGAGATACAACCCACTGGCCTACATTCGATCAGAGAAGGATATCTTAAAGCTGGTGAACGCCCTGATTATGAACACGAAGGGCGAAGGCGAAAAGTCTTCGGAAGATTTCTGGGTCAAAGCGGAGCGCCTCTATTATTCCGCGCTGATCGGCTACATCTGGTACGAGGCCACGGAGGAAGAAAAGAACTTCATCACGCTTCTGGACCTTATCAATGCCAGTGAAGCCAGAGAGGATGACGAAACCTATCAAAGCCCGGTGGACCTGCTCTTTTCTCAGTTGGAAGAACGGGAGCCGGACCACTTCGCCGTGAAGCAGTACCGCAAATTCAAAATGGCGGCGGGCAAAACCTTAAAATCCATCCTCATTTCCTGCGGTGCCCGGCTTGCTCCCTTTGATATCAAGGAGCTGCGGGACCTGATGGAGTATGACGAACTGGAACTGGATACCCTGGGCGACCAAAAGACGGCGCTGTTTGTGATCCTGTCAGATACGGACAGCACTTTCAATTTCGTGGCCGCCCTCATGTATAGTCAGCTTTTCAATCTGCTCTGCGACAAGGCGGATGACTTCTACGGCGGGCGGCTGCCTGTCCATGTCCGTTTGATCCTGGACGAGTTTGCCAACATCGGCCAGATACCGAACTTCGATAAGCTGATTGCCACCATCCGAAGCCGTGAGATATCGGCTTCTATTATTTTGCAGTCGCAGAGCCAGTTAAAGACCATCTACAAGGATGCGGCAGATACCATTGTCGGTAACTGTGACAGCACTTTGTTTTTGGGAGGCAAGGAAAAATCCACGCTCAAGGAAATTTCGGAACTGCTGGGGAAAGAGACCATTGATCTCTATAACCAGTCCGAAAACCGGGGCAGCCAGGTTTCCCACGGCCTCAGTTATCAGAAATTAGGAAAGGATATGCCATACTTGTTCGTGAAGAGTTCAGTTGCCTTGAATTTATCATGAACAGGGACACGATCAACTGGATTCTGAAAAAACTGAATACAGGAGGTCGAATATGGAGCATTTACCAAAGAAAATCCATCAAAACGGCATCAGCTACACGCTGGTGGGAGACTACTACATCCCCGATCTGGAGCTGCCGGAGGAAAGCCGCCCCATTGGGCGGTGGGGCCGGATGCACAAGGCGTTTCTGCAAGAACACCGGCCCGGCCAGTACAATGCACTGCTTCTGTCGGAAAAACTCTGGACATATCTTGCTGACCTGAACGAACAGGCCGCTGACCGGCTGGCGTGTATTGTCTCGCAGATGCAGGAGGCAGAGGGTGTCACCGAGGAACTGAAAGCCCGTGACCAGCTTGCGTGGGTCGGGGGCATGAACAGCATCCGCAGCCGGGCAGAGGAAATCATCCTGTCTGAGATGATTTTTGTCTGAGGGAGGTGGGCGCATGATTCTGGAAGAAATGTATAACGGCAGATTTTATCCCTGTGAAACGGTGGTCGCTGATTCATCGAGGTTCAAGCAGGCAGTCAAAGCCAGTGCCGCCCTGATGGACACTTTATCTGAGCGTCTGAGCAAAGAGGACTATGCACTGGTTGAAGAACTGCGGGAGCAGGTGGCAATCGCTCAATGTGAGGAAAACGAAAGCCACTTCAAATACGGCTTTTCGGCGGGGCTGCTTGTCCAGCAGGAAGCCCATACGCAGGTGTCGCAGAAAGACAAAGAATAGCATCTTCAATAGTGGCTGTTCCCAAACTGGGAACAACCACTACAACAGAATACAGCTTCACGAAAGCCATTTGCCAATCAACCGGCGGATGGCTTTTTGCCGCTCCCGGATATGGAAATTTTACTTCCGCTTACGTCTGGCCTTGCGGTTGGGCGGGATGGGGCTGGCCTTTCCTCTCATATTGTTGGGGCTTTTGAGCTGCTTGGACAGGCTCAGTATCCGCAGGAACGCCGAGAAATCCTCCGAGGAAATCTTCTCAAAGGGTATCTGCAACTTATCGCAGAACTCGTGGATCAGCATTTCTGTATCGCTGCCCTGCCCTATGGCCTGCTCAAATTTTTCCTTTACATCATCCAGCGTGGGCTGCGGGTCGGCGGTGGTCTTGTCTTTGCGGTGTGCTTCCCGGATGTCCCGGACGATGCTGTCCAGATCATCGTGCATAA